>Ga0209606_1000130_pt1 | contig 126112 bp, 136 predicted proteins | sample AD_UKC057_MetaG_FD_184412 | JGI IMG/M metagenome (GOLD analysis project Ga0209606, IMG submission 184412) | Active sludge microbial communities of municipal wastewater-treating anaerobic digesters from USA - AD_UKC057_MetaG (SPAdes) (version 2) | ecosystem: Engineered > Bioreactor > Anaerobic...
GCATCGCCTGGCAAATACAATGATTATCAAGGCAGCACGTATATGTATACACTCCTGGAACAGGATATACGGGGCAGGAGCCATTAAAGAAGCCCTACGTGCGGGCGAAACGGACCTGTTTCTCCGTAACGACCACGAACGAGTTCGATATCCTGTCCGGATAGGAAGAAAGAAGTCTTGCTATGACACGGATCTTTGCAGGTGTACGCTCGTCTTTCAGCCTCACAAGGATCACGCCATGATGGTGCAACCCCTCACGGAAGGCCTTCTCTCCGAAATCCTTGTCATTGGTTATCAATGTCCATTTTTCCTGGATGCATTTCCTGATGATCGCATCATCGGTCATGCCCCTGTGTTCATCAAACACCGAGAAAACTTCATGACCCTGCGATCCCAGCCACCTGGCGACTGAAGGCCCGGTGCATTCATCGACCAGGAACCTCATCAGGTCGACTCCACGACCAGCGGCACGAATTCGGATTTTTCGAGCGACTTCATGGCGAAGAGGATGCATGCCCGCACATCATCACTGCTGATGCCCTTGTACTCACGGACGATATCATCCTCAGTGGAGCCGTGCGCCAGGAGGTTCAGGATATAATCCACGGTGAGACGCGTACCCTTGATGACAGGCTTCCCGGTCATGATCCTGGGGTTCAGGACTATTCTCTTCAGCAATGCTTCATCTTTCATGTGAAGGACCTCCTTTCTCTTAGATAAGACACTGCTGTGGTACAGTCAATGTATACCCTCACCCGTACACGCCCTGCATCCTCGCGATCTCAACCTTCACCTCTTCACGCAGCTCCGCCGGCGACAGCACCTCCACGTCGGCCCCGTACCTCAGGACCTCCCGCTTCACCTCCCGCAGGTCGGCCACGGGGAAACTCAGGCACAGGGTGCCGTCGTCCCTGCGCTCGGCCTTCTGCCCCGGGTGCCAGACCTGTTCGGCCACCCAGGGCGAGGCGTCCTTCGAGAATCGCAGGCACACCTCACGGGTCTCCCCGCCGGCCAGGATGCCGAAGTTCCTCCGGATGTAGTCCTTGATGGAGCCCCTCGGGACCCTGTTCTCAGGCTTGTACGCAGAGGGCTCGATCCCGGCGATGCGCGACAGGGTGAAGTACCGCAGCTCGCCGCGCAGGCTGCAGTGGGCGATGAGGTGCCAGGTGCCCATGTAGTGGAGCAGGTGCAGGGGAAAGACATCCCGGGTGGTGGTCTCGTCTTTGTGCGGCGAGTGGTAGTCGATGCGCATGGCCCTGCCCCGCACGAGGCTGTCGAGCACGAGGTGGAAGGTCTTCCCGCTGGTGCGGGAGTACCCGACGTTCTTCACCGACACCTTGTCGTTCAGGTCGGCGAGCGACACCTTCCCGGCAGAGCCCAGCAGGGTCAGGGCCTGGTCCAGGAAGGCCCGCATGGACCCCTTCAGGGATTTGTCCGGCACGAGGGATGCCATCCGGTACGACACGAGCAGCGCGGTCAGCTCCTCCTCGTCCAGCCAGAGCCCGGGCAGCTCGTAGACGTCCTCGTAGCGGTAGCCCCTGCGGCCAGCCTCGTAGGCGAGCGGCGCTCCGAGCCGGTCGCGCATGAACTCGATGTCCCGCTGGGCGGTCTTTCGCGAGACCTCGAAGCGGTCCGAGAGGGTCCTGGCGCTGGGATAGCACCCGGCCCTGACCTTGGTGTGAAACCAGAGAAACCGCTCGTAGATCACCTTCGACGGCATGGCCCCGGGCTACCTCTGCTTCGTCTTCCTGTATTCCTGGAGGATCGAGCGGATGGACGAGAATCCAACCTGCTCCAGCGGGATCTCGGACGGCCTGAACAGCTTCACCCCGGCGATCTCCTCAGAGAACTTCTGGGGCGCGAAGGACTCCACCGAGCAGGCGAAGGCCAGGTCGAGGGTCAGGTAGGTGATTCCCCCGTAGGGATAGGCGTTGGGGAACGACCCGAGGTACGTGAACGAGCACCGCCGGGCCTTCAGGTTGAGCTCCTCTTCGATCTCGCGGATCAGGGCATCCTCGGCGCTCTCGTCCGGGTCGACGAAACCGCCGGGGAGGTCGAGCGTGCCCGCCATGGGGTCGTGCGCCCGGGGACCGTGAGGAGCACCCTGCCGGTGTCGTCCTCGATGAGCCCAGCCACGGCGGCGGCCACGTTGAGGTAGAGGTGGTACCCGCACCGCCTGCACTGCACGGACCGGTCGCCGCGGACGGTTATCCCCCCGGCGCCGCAGCCGGGGCAGCGCTGGAACGCGTTCCAGGGGTACGGGTACTCAGGACGGGTCTCGGGCATGGATCGTCCCTTGGGAAGACCTCAGCTTTTCCTGGCGATGCCGGCCTTTTCCCAGTAGATGTCCTTCTTGACCATCTCGCGAAGGCCCTTGAGCGTGAGGAACGGCTGCTCCTTCTGGAGCATGTTCGAGATGAATGACGGGATGTAGCCGGCAGGGTCGGCCTTGACCGTGTAGATCACGCTGGTGGTGTCCGGGTCCACCCGGTTGAGGATGCAGGAGCCGGTCATGTCGGTCATGCGGACGTACGTGCTCGTCCGGGGGACGTAGTCCTCCTTGAAGGCGTTCATCAGGATGAGGGCCTTGCCTGCCTGCAGGTCCTTGCTGTCCCTGGTGTCGATGACCATGTCCCGGTCCTTGACCGGCCCGGTGGTCTCCAGCACGAAGTAAATGATGCGGTGGTTCTCCGAGTCCTGCTTGAGGAGCTTGATCTCCCTGCAGAAGCCGTACCACTCGGGAAAAGACGGGATGTCCTTGAAGACCTCGATGATCACCTCCAGGGGCGCATCCACGTCGGCGACGCCCTTGAACTCGTTCGCGTCGGAGCCCGGCACCTCCCTCGTGTAGACCTTGATGTTCTCGGAGTCCTTGGCGAGTTTCCACGGCTCCTCGGCGTTGACGCCGGCGGCGAAGACCAGGACCATTGCACATGCCATCAGAATGCACTTCTTCACGACATCCCCCCTTTCTCAAGATAATGTCACTGGTGTCCAGGACTCATGAGCGTCCGCGCCATACTGTATCAGGAAATGTCGAAGAAATACAGGCATAAAAGGAGCCGGCGGCGAACCCGCCGGCTCCTCACGGAGACGTTACGGGCAGGGCAGGGGGTCCAGGCAGTCCGTGCACTCCACGTTCTGCCACTTTCCTCCGGGAGAACCCCAGTGCGGGTTGAGCGGATTGTTGACCATCATCTTGACCCACTTGGCAAAGGACACCCCGGCGGAGTCCTCGGTGTAGAACTCGGGGGACATCATGATGGTGTGGTAATCGCCGGCAGCGATGTAGTACCGGTAGTTCGGCGCCCCGTCAGCGGTTTCATAGGCATAGTCGAGCATCTTGCTGTTCCAGCTGCACCACTCGGCCGGCCAGCCGGTCTCCCAGGACCCAGGATCGTCTATGTTGAGCATGACATAGTAGAAGAACGTCTGGTTCCAGTCCCACGCCGTGGTGAACTGGCCGAGCTTGCTGTCGGTGTAATAATCGGCGATGTTCAGGTAGACGTCCGAGATCTCCATGTCGGGGGTGTAGCCTGCCTCGAAGCCCGGGATCCATGTAGGGACCTGGATATCCCAGTTGAAAATGGAATCCTCCTGGAAATCCTCGCCTACGATGCCGTTGGCCGCATCGCCGAGCACGTAGACCTGTGAGTCGGGGTATGCCTCCTTGATGGTGGGAAAGCCCATGATGGCGCCGTAACCGCCTGCGGAGCTGCCGGTGACGAAGATCCTGAAGGGCATCTGGAAGTTCTCCTCGACCCACTGCATGACCAGCTTGAAGTTCACGAAGCCCCGGTGGCGGATGGTCCAGGACCCCGTTCCATAGGGGTATGTGAAGTCATTCGCACCCCAGTGGATGTCCCCGGTGCAGTAGGGGATGTACACGAAGTACCAGTCCTTGAAGGGATTGTCGGGGTTCTTCGCGTCGAAGATGCCCATGCCGGTCGTGTTGTCGAACTTTGCCAGCGAAGGGACCTCCCGGGAATAGGTTGGAAAGTAAAGGCAGTTCATGGAATCCCAGCACGCCCCTCCCCCCTGGAAATAGACGACCAGGTTGTTGGTCTTGCCGCCCTTGACGAAGAAGCTGTACTGGGGATCGCACCCCGGGCAGGCGGCGCAGCTCGGCTTAAGGCCGTCGTACTCGAAACCCGGGGCCACGTCGTCGGGGTAGATCTGGGTCCAGGTCTTCGGGATGTCCGGCAGGAACTTGTGCTTTCCCTTCTCGGCCGCAAAGGACGACGGGGCGATCAGGAGACCCCATGCAATGAACACGCTGAGGACGACAACGGTTATTCTCCTCATTTCCTCCTCCTTTCTACATCGTTATGGTTTCTCTTGATAATCAATATGTTATCGCCACCTCTGGTGAAGCCCCCGGCGGGATGGAGCACGGGCCGGGAGCCTCGCCCGCCTACCTTGAGATGACCTGAACTGATCATGTCCACGGATTACACCTCCACATAATCGTGGCAGGACGTGCGTGATGGTCATGATCTCCGATGTGCGGCCTTCAACCGACCTGAACGGTCCATGCAGGATACAGTCATTATAATCTTCGCGAGCTCGTTTTCAAGCCTGGGGCACAAGGCCCTCCGTCAACGGCACAGAAGACTGGATTTCCTGCCGTGAAATCATTATCCTGGTGTGCATGTGCGGTCGCTTCATCCAGACAGCAAACCCGGAAAAGATCAGGGCCATCCTGCCGGACATTCAGGTCGACGATGCCGCGGCGGACGGGTTCAGGCCCCGCTACAACATCGCCCCGACCCAGGATGTCCTCACGGTCCTGAACACCCCGCCCCCCCGGCTCACGACCACCCGCTGGGGCCTCATACCCCCTTGGGCGAAGGATGCGGGCATCGGCAACCGCATGATCAACGCCCGGGCCGAGACCCTGGAGTCGAAGCCGTCCTACCGGGATCCCTTCAGGAAGCGCAGGTGCATCATCTTCGCGGACGGATTCTACGAATGGAAAGGAACGGGAAAGACGAGGATCCCCTACCTCATCCGCTTCGAGAGCGGCGAACCCTTTGCCATGGCGGGCCTGTGGGACCGGTGGAGGGACACTCGGACCGGGCGTGACCTGCTCTCCAGCACCATCGTAACCACGGCTGCCAATGCCCTCATCGCTGACATCCACGACAGGATGCCCGTCATCCTGGAACCCGGGGCCTACGGCCTCTGGCTGAGCCACGCACCGGCACCCGGGACGGAGCTGGCCGCATGCCTGAGGCCCTTCGACGACGCCCGCATGGAGGCATACGAGGTCTCCCGGCTCGTGAACAACCCGTCAAACGAATCGTCGGAGTGCATCAGGCCGGTGTGAGCGGACGAGCTTCGTTCCTCCGTCTGCATTGACAAACACCCGTATCTCTTTACCATACAGAGTGAATCCCTCGAAAAGGAGAGGCTCATGTTCGAAAAGATACTCTTTCCCACGGATTTCTCGGATGTGGCGGTCAAGGCGCTCCAGTACGTCAAACAGCTCAGGGATGCAGGCGGCAGGGAGGTCGTCGTGCTCCACGTCATCGACCAGTCGAACCTCGAGCTGCTGAGCTCATTCAGCACCGTCCAGGATTACATGACCATAGAGAAGGAGATCGACAGGCGCGCCACCGAGGAGATCGGCTTCATAAGCAACGAGTTGAGGCAGCTCGGGTTTTCCGTCACCGAGCGCATCGAGAAGGGCATCCCGCTCAGGGTGGTGCTCAAGGTGGCCGAAGAGGAAAGACCCTCTGTCATCGTGCTGGGGTCCCACGGCAAGAGCAATCTCGAGGAGATGCTGCTCGGCTCCATTTCGGAAAAGGTGGTGAGGAAATCCAAGCACCCGGTGCTGGTGGTCAAGCGTTAGCCCGCCTCACGGGGTGGGGCCCCTGGTGCGGCGTGGGTGATGCTTCTTTCCGACGATCTCCAGGAGCTCGACCTCGTAGATCACCCGCCTGCCCGCCAGGGGGGCATTGGCGTCGATGAGAACCGCGTGCTCCATGACCTCGATGACCACGGCCGGGATCACGTTCCCGTCGTCGTCCTCGACCTCGAAATCCATGCCCACGTGGAGATCGAGGTCCTCCGGCAGGCTGTCCAGGGGTATCTCGATGACGAGTTCCTCGTCGTACATGCCATAGCCGTCCTCGGGCTCCACGACAAAGGTCTTGCGTTCACCGGGCACCATGCCGATGACGGCATCCTCGAAGCCCTTGATGACCTCGTCGGCACCGATGGTGAACATGAACGGCATCAGCCCCACCGACGACTCAAAGACCTGCCCGTCCTCGGACTTCCCGGTATAGTTGACCCTGACCTTGTCGCCTCTCCTGGCCGCCTGAACCAAATCATCCCCTCCCCGCAGGTATCACACGTATAGAGAAACGCCCGGTGCGAGTCAAAGGATTTCCACACGGCACACGAGATGTGATCGGCCCTTCCCTCTGCGGCATTCCGATAGTATTATGACGGGTATTGCAATGCATGTGCTACCAGGGGTAGTATTATGACGGGTATTGCAATGCATGTGCTACCAGGGGGGGCCGCATGAACCGGTTTGATTTTTCCGGGAGGAAGGTGCTCATCACCGGCGCTTCAGCCGGCATAGGGAAGGCGTTGTCAGGCGAGTTCGCCAAGCGGGGGGCGCACCTCGCCCTGGGATCGCTGCCCGGCGAGGCGCAGGAGCTCGAACAATGGGCATCGGAGCTCAGGACCCGACACGGCATCCCGGTCTGGACATTTCCCGTCGACCTGCTCGACGAAGGGGGACCGGACCGGCTCCACCGGGAGGTGAAGGCCGCACTCGGGAACGTCTTCGCACTGGTCAACAATGCGGGGACCGTGGCCTACGGGCCGTTCTGGAACACCTCCTGGGAACGACAGGATGCCACCATGAGGCTCAACCTGTTCGTGCCCATGAGGCTCATGTACCTGTTCCTGCAGGACATGACCGAGCAGGGCGGAGGGGTCGTCTTCAACGTCTCGAGCGTCTCGGCCCTCCAGCCGACCCCGTTCCAGACCGTGTACGGCGCCAGCAAGGCCGGTCTCCAGAGCCTGTCCCAGGGCGTCAGGGCCGAGCTCAAGGGCACCGGGGTCACCGTGTGCACCCTGAACCCCCCGTACATCGACACCCGGCTGCTCCGCTCGGAAGGCTATCCCGAAGACCTGCGGTTCTTTGCCATCAGCGGCAAGAAGAGCACTCAGTGGCTGGCCCGAAAGGCTATCAAGGCCTTCGAGAAGGGGAGGATGATCTATATCCCCGGCCTGTCGAACAGGGTCATCCACGACCTGCTCGTGCGCATCTCCCCGCGGCCGGTGGTGGACGCGTTCTCGCGCTTCTTCATGCAGGGGTGGAAGGGGACCGCGGTCTCGGATCTGCGGACGGGAAAGCGCTGAGGAGGCACCATGAGCGGTTTCATCGAGGAGTTCATCTTCTGCGGTGACGACATCCGCATCGGCCGGTTCCCGGTCGATACCAGGCTGATCCACGCGAACCCTGCCCTCCCGGAGATCGGCGACTTCGCCGGTGCCGTCAATGCCGCGCTCGACGCCCCCATGGGGTGCCTCCCCCTGGAAAGGCAGCTCGGCCCAGGCAGCCGCGTGACCATCGCCTTCGACGACCCCTGCCTGCCGGTGCCCCTCATGCTCCGGGACACCCGCGCCGTGGTCATGGAGGAACTGCTGAAGAGGCTCTTCAGGATCGGCATCAGCCGCGAGCGCATGAGCCTCGTCTGCGCCAACGGCCTGCACCGGAAGTGGACCCTTGACGAGCTCTCCCTCGTGCTGGGGAAAAAGGTGATCTCCGAGATGGGCGACCGCATCACGTGCCACGACGCCACCAGGGAGAGCGCTCTGATCTGTCTGGGCACCACGGATTCCGGACACGAGGTGGAAATCAACCGGGCCGCCGTGGAGGCGGACGCCGTCATCTACGTGAACATGAACTTCACCAGCATGAACGGGGGGGCCAAGAGCATCCTGGTCGGCCTCGGCTCGTGGAGAAGCATCAGGCACCACCACAGCCCTGCCCAGTGGAACACGGACCACTCGGTCATGGACCCGCTGACCTGCCCCATGCATGCCATCCTGAACGAGATGTCCGTGCTCGTGAAACAGCACTGCAACGTGTTCCAGATCGAGACCCTGGCCAACAACAGGGTCTGGCCCTTCCCCCTGGACCGTCTCCTGCAGCCCGTCCACAACGGCCGGGGAGGGATGCCGCCCGGCAGACCTCTCAGGACGGTGCTGTCGGCGGCGACGCTGGCGCCCCAGGCGGTCAAGCGATGGGTTCGCAACAACCTCGTCCGCTCCGACTACAGGCCCTGCGGGGTGCATGCGGGCGATGTCGAGAAGGTCCACGAGAAGACCCTGGAGCTCCTGTTCAGGCAGCAGAACGTGCCGGTGGACGGACAGGCGGACATCCTCGTTCTGGGCGTTCCCAACCTGAGCCCCTACAGCGCCCTGTCGGTATTCAACCCGATCCTGCTCCGCTCGCTGGTGCTCGGCTACCTCCTGGGCCTGTTCAGGGGCAAGCCCCTCGTCAGGGAAGGCGGCGTCATCGTGGCCTGTAACCCGGGGCTTGAGAAATTCCACGAGGGTCACCATCGAGCCTACATAGACTTCTGGAACAACGACCTGGCGGGGCACTTCGACCCCGTTGAATGCTGGGAGTCCCTTGCCGAGGCATATGCGGACAATCCCCGGTACGTGCGTCTCTACCGGGAAGCCTTCGCGTACCACGGCACCCACGGCCTCATCAACTGGATGTGGAGCGGCATGGGGCTCAGGCACGTCAAGGCCGTGATCCTCGCCGGGGCGAAAGAACCTCTGACGGCGGAAAAGATCGGGTTCCTCCCGGAACCCACCCTGGAACGGGCGCTTGACAGGGCACGGGAGATGACCGGTCCGTCATCGCGCGTTTTCTATCAGGTCATCCCGCCCCTGTTCTGCGTGGACGTCGCGTGAACGCAGACCTCGACGCGGGTTCATGGATTCCGCAACGGCGTGTTCCAGGAAGGCTGAGCGTATCGTCGATCTCCTGAAAAAAAAGACTTCATTGTCCCTGCATGGGGGCCGGACAATGAAGCCAAATAACAAAAATCTATACCCTCCTTTACATACGTTTTTTCATGCCATAAGTATTGACCTTTTAAAATGCCAAAAATTAAATAGATAATTAACAGGGTGAGCCTGACATTCTGCTCAGCGGTCCTGGTCCATGGTGGCGAGATATGCCCTCAGATTCTTCTTCTCGTTGTGAATGCCGCACTTTTTCCTTATGTTGCTCCGGTGGAAGGACACGGCAAAAGGCGACACCTTGAGCATCGATGCGATCTCCTTGGTGGACTTCCCCTGCTTGATGAGGTCCGCGATCCTCATCTCCATGGGCGTGAAGTCGAGGTACTGCTGTGAGGACGGGTTCCAGTACGGGGCCAGGAATTCGTCGAGGTTGTCCCTTATGATGTTCAGGTAGACGCGGCATTCCTCGTCCAGGGTGCAGGCCTCGACCTTCTCCAGATAGGGGTAGATGACCTTCCGTGCCTTGGATACGATGGCCTCCTGGGCATGTTTCTTCTCCCTTTCACGGGAATCGAGCAGCACCTTGAGCGTGATGTTCATCTCCTCGAGGTAGCGGGCCTGGCTGGCGAGCTCCCGCTCCTTGGTCATCAGCTGCTCCTCGAACCTCTTCCTTTCCGTGATGTCCCGGGCTATGCCGCACAGGCCGGTGATGGCGCCCATGCTGTCGCGCATGGGAACCTTGATGGCGTGGAAGGTCAGGCTGTCGCCGCCGATAGACCTCGAATACTCTCCCTCGACGACTTCACCCGAAAGGACGCGCCGGTCGACCTCAACGGACTCCGCTCCGGAGCCATCAGGGAACAGGGCTTCGTTCCTCTTTCCGAGAATCTCTTCCGACGGAAGGCCGAAGACCTTCTCCATGCAGGGATTCACGAAGACATACTCCAGGTCGAGGTTCTTGATGAAGATGCAGTCCTGCGCCGATTCGAAGATCGTCCTGAACCGCTCCTCGCTCTCCCGCAGCGACCGTTCCATCTCGATCCGCTCGGTGATGTCCCTGGCCACGGAGATTATCTCTCGCACCTGCCCGTTGCGTATGTAGGGCACGCCGCTTATTTCGCCGTACTTGGTCGCGCCGTCCTTTGTTATGAACTGGTAGGTGGACGATATGATCTTCTCCCCCTGCAGAACCCGCAGGGTCTCCTGGAGGGCCTTCTCGACATACTCGGGAGGAATGACCTTCACCTCATGCAGCGTCTTCCCCACGAGTTCCTCGGGCTTGTACCCCAGGACGTCCTGGACGCTTGGGGACACGCTCGTCACCGTGAAATTCCTGTCCGTGGTGTAGATGACATCGTTGGCCAGGGAGAAGTGTATCCGGTACTTCTCGGCGAGATCCAGGAGATCCTCTTCCGTTTTCCTGCGGTCGGTCACTACCTTCTCGAGATCGCGCACCCTCTTCTTCAGTTCCTGGTATAGGGACCTCTCGTTCATCCTCTTCTCTCAAGGGGAGTGTGTGGTAGAGGAGGAATATATTCAATGCACTATAATAGATGCTATAGTACTCGATTCACCATTGACGGACAATTCTCGTTTCGGAATTCATCCGGGTGTTATGCTCCCTGATGCTTAAAAATGGACGGTTATCGGCAAAATTCGTGAAAATATGTGGGAGGTAAGGGTACATCCTCTGAAATCTCAGCAGGTAAACACCCCGTCCTCGTAGATGGTGACGCTCCTGCCGCCGCTCACATGGGCGACGACACGCTTTCTCTCGGTATTGACCAGGTCCCAGTGGAGGGCGGAGTCGTTGAACCCGAGCTCTTTCTTCCTGTCCGGGGTGAGCCCCGAGGCATCGCCGTCGTAGGTGTCCGAGTAGGACGCACCCAGGGCGACATGGCAGTTCCCGTTGGCCCCCCCGTAGTTCTCGTCATAGAGGGTATTGGCCATGAAGGAGGTGATCCTGGAGAAACGCTTGTCCGTCAGGGAGAACTCGCCGAGTTTCCGTGCCCCCCTGTCCATGGCGATCTGCTTGACGAGGAAGTCCTCTCCCTGTTCGGCAGCTGCCTTCACCACCGATCCGGCCCTGAACTGGAGCCTGATCCCCTGCACGTAGTTGCCGCTGCGGTAGGTGGGCTGGTCGGCGTAGTAATGCCCCTCGGTCCCCCGCCAGTCGGGCGAGAGGAACAGCTCGAAACTCGGGATGTTGTGCCCGGATATGCCGACCCATTTCCGCTGGAGGCCGGGTGTCACCGTGAGGTCCGTATGCTCCGACTCGACACGATAGCGGCTCACCTTCATGCCGTTGAGCCACCGCTTGATCTCCTGCGCGTCCCTGTAGATGGACTGCCACCAGCCGACCGGGTCAGCCTTGTTCAGGGAACAGGCCCGGAGGATCTGGTCGGCATACTGCTCCAGGGTGAGCCCTGCATGACGGGCGAGTTCCGCGGTGGGATAGACGCACAGGGTCCACCCGAACGCCCCCTGCGCCTCGCGCCGGTCCAGGATGTCGTTGATATATTTGCGGGCCACTGCCGCCCTGCCTATCTTTTCCGGCCTCACATCGCTCAGGTGGGTGATGGAATCCGGCGCGCGCAGCGAGATGCTGCCGTGCACGGCACCGAAGAGCTCCTCGTCTCCGGGGGTCCTGAAGGTAAGCTGCTTCGTGGAGGAAATGGCATAGAAATCGTGTTCCATGCTGGGTGTCAGTGCCACCCGCTGAACCGGGTTCAGCCCCATCTCCAGCAGCTTCGCATAGACCACTTCGGCCAGCGGCAGGGCTGCCGGGTCGTAGCGGACGAGCACGATGTCGCCCTTCCTGAATCGTTCGGCGCGGGCGGTCTTCAGGCCCCAGACGAGAACATCGGCGTATCTCTGCAGGTGCTTTGCCGTGAGCATCTCGGTCTCCTCAGCTGTAATCTTCGTGGCCTCTCGCAAAAAGACAGGCGGCGAGACAAGGCCTCATTTTTCCGTCATCGGTCCGTGGGCCTGGAACGTGAACGGCCGGCGCTCCCAGGAACGGAGTGCGCCGCACACCTCGTCTGCGACCTCTGCCGTCGTGCTCCTGCCTCCCATGTCCGGGGTACGCACCCTCCCCGCGGCGAGGACCTGTTCCAGGGCTCCCATGAGCAGCGCGGCTGCATCGTTCTGCCCGAGGTGCTCGAGCATGAGCACCATGGACCACATCATGCCCACCGGGTTGGCCAGACCCCTGCCGGCGATGTCGGGCGCAGAGCCGTGTATGGGTTCGAACATGCTGGGGAACCGCTTCTCGGGGTTGATGTTTGCCGAGGGCGAAATGCCGATGCTGCCGAGCATGGCGGACCCGAGATCGGTGAGGATGTCGCCGAAGAGGTTGCTCGCCACGATCACGTCGAAGGCCTTCGGTTTCATGATCATGAGCCCTGCGAGTGCATCGACGTGCATGCTCCGCGACTCGATCCCCGGATACCCCGCCCGGATCTCGTCGAAGATCCGGTCCCAGAAGACCATGGAATAGTTAAGCGCGTTGGACTTGGTGGCGCTGACAAGGCTCGAGCGGCCGTTCCTGAGCGCAAACTCGAAGGCGTACCGTATCACCCGGCTCACGCCTTTCCTGGTGAACCAGCCCTCCTGGACGGCGGTCTCGTCATGGGTCCCTGCATTGAGCACCGCACCCTTCCCGCAGTACTCTCCCTCCGAGTTCTCCCTGATGACCACGAAGTCGATATCGTCGGACGAGGTCACCTTCAGCGGCGAGTCGAGACCGGCCAGGAGCCTGATGGGTCTCAGGTTGATGTACTGGTCGAAACCCTGCCTGATGGGCAGCAGCAGTCCCTTGATCGACACGTGGTCGGGCACCCCGGGAGAACCGACTGCACCGAGCAGTATCGCATCGCACTGGGAGAGAATCTCCAGGCCGTCGTGAGGCATCATGGATCCGTGGTCGAGGTAATACCTGCAGCTCCAGTCGAGCTCCTGGCAGGAGAAGGTTATGCCGCCGTGAATGTCCTCGATGGCCCTCAGAACGCGCAGGCCTTCGTGCATGACCTCGATGCCGATCCCGTCACCGGGGATGAGTTTGAGCGAGAAGTTCTTCATGGACGGTCTCACTGGGATAGGTATCGGGAAACCGCTCGGAATGCAAGGGGATTAGTGAATGCGCGATGTACGGCGAACCTGGCCCGAGAAGGGTGCTATTCCTTCCTCGGCTTGGCCGCCTCCGGGAAGTATTCGCGGAAACACTCGGGGCACAGCCCGTGACTGAAGACAGCGTCGGAATGTTCCTCGAGGTACTGCTCGAGCTGGTTCCAGTACCCCTTGTCATCCCTGATCTTCTTGCAGGCAGCGCATATGGGAATGAGGCCGCTCAGTGTCTTGATCTGGTTGAGGGCCTCCTTGAGCTCCACGTTGAGACGCTCCTGCTCCTCCTCGATCTGCTTGAGCCGCGTGATGTCCTGGAGGGTCTGGACCGCTCCGAGCAGTTCGCCGTTGCTGTGACAGACCGGAGATGCGTCGAAGATGAGGTAGCGCCTCTTCCCTCCCAGCCCCGAATACCAGCCTTCGGCGTGCAGGCCGTTGGGGATGAGCAGGGAGGGGCTGTACACGGTGTAGAGGTCCTTCATCCTGTCCGGCTCACCGTCAACGACGATGTCCGACACGGTGGGACGCCGGGATTCGTAGAAAGGCGTCCACTGGTCCGTCGTGCCGAGAATCCGGGAGCCGGGTATGCCGGTGAGCTCCTCGCAGGCCCTGTTCCAGTATATCACCCGGTGTTTCGCATCGATGGCGAACATGGCCACGGCACAGTTCCGCACCATGTTCTCGAAGAGCTCGATCTGGACGAGGGCGGCCTCGTGGCGGTACGTGGTGTCCGCCCCGCTGTCCACGGTGCAGGCGACATAGTCGAGGAGGTTGCCATGGGGCTTGTCGATCTTCATGCTTCAGGCTCTCTACCAACCTAATAATGACCTGGGGGATCGGTTTCAAGTTTCATGAGGAGCCATCGCACCCCCGTGTCGTCATTGACTCCCGGCCGAAAAGAGTTCGAGTGCCTTCTTCTCGTACCACGTCGCGGCGAGCACACCCTCCAGGAACCCGTTATGCCCGCCGTATTCGTGCATTATGAGGCGCACGCTCGGGCTCAAGAGGAGTCCGGGAAAATCCTCCGCAGGAATGGCAGGGTCGTCCCGGGCGGTCACGATGGTGGTGGGGGTGGTCACGTCCGCGAGGGCATCGCGATGTATGGCATACTCACGGAAATAGGACTCGGTGTCGAACCCTGTGTTATACCTCTCGAAGAGCGCGTCCGTCAGGGACCGGATGGTGTCCCTCCTCATGATGTCCCTGAAATCGTACAGGTGGGGGAAGCGCTCCTGCTTCAGTGCCAGGGATCGCCTCCATTTCTTGAGGAAATAGTATCGCAGCAGCGGGCTGTGGTCGATGGCATCGGTGGCCCTGCTCGGGTCGATCACCGGGCTCACCGAGATTACGTGGCGCACGTTCGCAATGGGCTTTTCGGAACACCTCCTGGCTATCCTCAGGGCGAAGTTCCCCCCCAGCGAGAACCCCATGAGGTGGCACGGCACGTTTTCCTCGAGGCCGGCCGCCTTCGCGACCGCATTGAAGACCTCATCGAGCATGATGGCGCGGAAGATGCCCTCGTTCAAGTGGTGGGTGTTTCCGTGGTCTCGATAGTTGAGTCTGAACACGGAGAACCCCTGTTCGAAGAAGAATCTGCCCGAGTGGAGGATATAGGTGGATTCCGCGCTGCCTTCCCATCCGTGCAGGAGGATCACCAGCCCGGCCGGCCGCTGTCCGGGACGGGGTGAGAAAAACCCCTGGAGCCTCACGCCGTCGCCGGCGTCGATGATCATCTCCCTGGAGGCATCCCTCATGGGATTCCTGCCCATGGCCCGTATCCGTGCCGACGCAAGGACGGTCTGGGTATAGCTGCCCCTCAGGTATCTCGGGGGGATGAACCTGTCGTTGTCGGTCATGGGTTCACCCCCCACCAGCCGGCCTTCAGGAGACCATGAGGTTGAGCGGTTCGATGTAGGCAGGGTCTTCCTTGTCCATGATCTCCACGATGTGCCTGTTCAGGCGCCACTTGTGCTCCCTGAAGATCGTCCTGCCCTTGGTGAAGGTCCGGGCATAGGCGAGCGCCTCCTTCATGAGCTCCTCCTCGCCGTCGCATGCCTTGACCACCATGGAGCACTCCTCGAGCTCCTTGCCCGTGGCCCTCTTGCCCGAGAAGACGAGCTCCTCCAGCTTGTGGTAGGGCATGGCCTTCTTCATCATGGCCAGCATGCCGGGCAGGAAGGGGATGTTGATGTCCACCTCGGGGAAGCAGAAATAGCCGCGGTCGGAACGCATGAACCGGAAGTCGCAGGTGCAGAATATGATGGCCCCGTCACCGAAGGCATGCCCGTTCATGGCGGCGATCACCGGCATGGGGATGGTCAGTATGCGCTTGAAAAGCTTGTTGAGCTCGTACATGAAGTCCTTGATGTCCTGGGGCCTGTTGGTGTTCACCGCATCCATCATCCAGGCCAGGTCGATGCCCAGCGACCAGTTCTTCTTGTCGCTCGATGCCAGCACGATGGACTTGACCTCCTGGTCGGCCTCGATCTCGTCCAGGGCCTGGAGCATGCCGGAGGTGAACGTGGGGTTGTGCCGGTTCTCGGGGGTGTTCATTGTCAGGATGGCCACGGTCCCATCCTTTTTCCATTCCACGACAGCCATGGTAGCCTCCTCTGAAGGTTATTGCCCACCATAGCACAGATTGGCACGGTGTTGAAAATTCATTTGAGGGGGGTCATGCCAGACGGATCTCTATCCTCTCCTTGCCCTTGCCTATGTTGTCGCGCTTCAGGCGGATGGCACCCACCTCCCCTGTCCTCCTGAGGTGTGTGCCGCCACATGATACCCTGGCAAAACCGTCGATCTCCCAGAAGCGCTGTTCCCGCTCCCGGTCGCTGTAAGCGCTGACGATGGGCAGATCCGCTTCGATGATCATTCCGGCACGCTCCATGAGTGGCTCGAAGGCATCCGAGATCCTGCCCTCCCAGGCGAAGTCGAGCCTCGCCTTTTCCGGGGCGATGTGCGCCCCGATCTTGTGAGGTCTCCCATAGAGCCGGTAGACGAGCTCCAGTATGATCTCGGCGGCAAAGTGCAGACGCATGAGGCGGTAGCGACGGTCCCAGTCTATGCGGATCGGAACCTCGTCGCCGGTCTTGAGGCCATGCGGTCCCTTCAAAGTATAGTAAATCTCCGGGCCACGCTTCTCGGCGTCGACGACACTGAAGCCGCCTATGGAACCCGCATCGGATTCCTGCCCCCCGGACGCGGCATAGAAGATGGTCCTCTCGAGGGTGACGATGTCCCCGTCGACACCGCTCAGACGGGAATCGAGCTCGACGAGGTAGGGATCTTCCCAGAAAATCTTTTCCACAGGCATGGCTCGTGCATAATGCCAGGTGACGATCCAGGGAGTCAATGGAGACAATCATCCTCTTCCTTGATTCCATCCGTCAATTCTGGAATAACCATGTCGGAGAACAGGAGGACCAGATGCCCTTTGCCGATGCAGACCGGAGGATCGCGGAACTCAAGGAACTTTACCCAGGCAAGTTCCTGAAACACGAGGAGATCTTTCGCAACATCCGCAGGGGAGACCGCATCTTCGTCGGAACGGGGTGCAGCGAGCCCCGGCACCTGGTGAAGGCCTTCATGGAACATGCCCGGGCTCATCCCAAGGCCTTCTTCGACGCCGAGCTCTCCCACCTCCTCGCCCTCGGGCTGACGCCGCACTCCTTCGAGGCATTCAGGCCGAACTTCCGCCAGAATTTCTTCTACGTCGCGGACAGCACCCGCGATGCCGTCAACAGCGGTCAGGCGGACTACACCCCCATCGCGCTGTCCCAGGTCCCGCGCCTCATCCGGCGCAGGCTCATACCCATAGACGTGGCCTTCATCCAGGTCTCGCCGCCGGGAGAGAACGGGTTCCTGAGCCTGGGCATCAGCGTGGATATCATGAAGGAGGCCATCAGGAACTGTCCCCTGGTCATCGCCCAGGTGAACGCGCGCATGCCTTTCTCCCATGGGGAGAGCCTCATAGATCCGGAAGAGGTGGACTTTTTCATCCACCACGACGAGGGGCTCCTCGAATACGTCATCCCCGGAGGGGGTGATGCCGTGTCAAGGATAGGCACGCTCGTTGCCAGGATCATCCCGGACGGGAGCACCATCCAGGTCGGGTACGGCCGGGTGCCGAACGCCGTGCTCTCTGCCCTGCACGGGAAGAAACATCTCGGGGTACACACCGAGCTGCTCGGCAGCGGCATCGTCGACCTCATGAGGCGCGGCGTCGTGGACAACACAAAGAAGAGCTCTGACACGGGCAGGACCGTCGCGTCGCTGTGCCTGGGAACCAGTGATATATACGACTACGTCCACGACAACCCGGCCTTCTCCTTCATGCCCGTGGACTACACCAACAATCCCGCCGTCATCGCGGGGCAGACGAACATGGTGGCCATCAACACCGCCCTTCAGATCGACCTGACCGGACAGGCAACCTCCGAGTCCATCGGAGAGGAATTCTACAGCGGCATCGGGGGGAACACCGACTTCATGAGGGCCGTAGCCGCCTCGCCGGCCGGCAGGACCATCCTCGTGCTGCCGTCCACGGCGCAGGGCAACGGCGTGTCCCGCATCGTGCCGTTCCTGTCCACGGGCGCCGGGGTGACCTACAACCGGGCTGACGTCCACTACGTGGTCACGGAATACGGCATCTGTTATCTCCACGGGAAGAACATCCGGGAGCGGGCCATGTCGCTCATCGCCATCGCCCACCCTAAGTTCAGGCCATGGCTCATCGATGAGGCCAAGCGGCACAGGCTCATCTTCCCGGACCAGGCGTTCTTCCCGGGCGAGCAGGGCGAGTACCCTGCGGACCTGGAAACCCACAGGACCACCAGGACGGGCCTCACCGTGTTCCTGAGGCCCATCAAGATCAGCGACGAGGCGTTGCACAAGGAATTCGTCTATTCGCTGTCCGACCAGAGCCTCTACATGCGCTTCCTCGTCCCCCGGGCCGAAGTCCCGCGCCGGGACCGGCAGAGGCTCGTGGTCATCGATTACACCCGGCACATGGCCATCCTGGCCATCATCGAGCACGAGGACAGGGAGGAGATCGTGGGAGTTGCGCGCTATGCGGTCGAAGACGACATCCACCGGGCGGTGCTGGCCATCGTGGTGCGTGACGACTACCAGAACCAGGGTGTCGGTTCCGAGCTGCTCGACTACGTGACCCTGCTGGCCAGGAAACAGGGCCTGCTGGGATTCACCGGCGAGGTCTTCGCGGACAACCGGCCCGTGCTGCGCATGCTGAAGCGTTTCCGTGACCGGGGCTTCGACGTGCAGCGCACCATCGGCGACGGCGTGCTTTCGCTGCGGATCACCTTCTCGGACGCGGAATAGACTCCAGGCGAAACCCTGGCCTGCCCAATTCGTGCATCTCGTATTTCAAAAAATGGGGTCAGAGTCGATTTATCAACGATTCGTATGACCCGCCATGGATGGACGGACACGGAAAATCGACTCTGACCCCATTTTACATTTTACCGAGCATGGTGATACTCTCCGGTCCTATGGCCATCCCCGGGAATACCTCCGGTGCTTCACAATAGATGTTTTTCCTCCGCCCCCGCCTTGTACACGGGAAGAAATATGGTGAAGGTCGACCCCTTGCCCGGCTCGGACTGCAGGCTGATGCACCCGCCCGACTGCCTCACGATGGTGTACACGATGGTCAGGCCCAGCCCGCTGCCCTTGCCGAGAGACTTGGTGGTGAAATACGGGTCGAACACGTGGGAGACGGTATCCTTGTCCATCCCCATGCCGTTGTCGCTCACGAGCAGCCTCACGTATTCACCGGCGCTGAGGTCCACATGCATGCCTGCAGATTCCTCATCCACGAAGACATGTTCGGTGGAGATCCTGAAGCAGCCGCCTTTGGGCATTGCGTCCCTGGCGTTGAGCGAGAGGTTCATGATCACCTGTTCGAGCTGGCTCCTGTCGGACAGGATGAGGCACTTGTCCGTGCCGAGGGTAAGCCCGAGCTCTATCTTGGACCCCATGACCGGCACGAGGAGCTCCTGCATGCTCCGGATGACGTCGTTGAGATCCACGGGAACCGGCTTGGCGGGCTGTTTTCTGCTGAAGGAAAGGAGCTGCTTGATGAGCGATGAGGCCGTTACCTTGACGTCCCTGATCTTCCCGATGTTCCTCGTTATGGCCTCCGCGTTCCCGACCTTCAGGAGTGCGAGTTCACAGAATCCATCGATGGCGGAAAGGTAATTGTTGAAGTCATGGGCGATGGTCCCGGCCAGTCTGCCCACCGCCTCCATCTTCTGTGTGCGCAGGAGCTCGTCCTCGAGGTACTTGTACTCGGTTATGTCGCGTCCCCAGCCCAGGATACATTCCCTGTCACCGAGCGTGATGGGCACCGCCGACCACAGGACGCTGCGCAGGTTCCCGGTCTTCGTCCTGAACCTGACCTCCTCGTTGCGGACCAGGCCCTGATCCCTGATCTTCCTGACGAGCCTCCTGCGGTCGGAGGCCCTCTCCCAGATGTCGATCTCGAGAGAGGTGTGACCCATCACCTCGTCCCTGGTGTACCCAGACGCCTTGAGGTATCCGTCATTCACGTCGATGTAGGCCCCGTCCTCCAGGGTGGTGATGGAAACCCAGTCCGGACTCGCCTGGAAGATCTTGGCGAACCGCTCCTCGGTCATCCGCAGCTCTTCCTGGATCCTCATGTGGTCGGTGATGTCAAAGGCGAAACCCTCGAGGAACTGGAGCCCCCCCTCGGCCGAGAACACGCCGCTGCCATGATCCCACACCCACTTGATCCTGTCGTCGGCGGTCCGGATCCGATAGACGACCTGGAAATGGTCCCTCTTCTCGAGGGCCCGGTGGATCTCGTGAAAGACCACGTCCCGGTCCTCGAGGTGGATGACCCTTCCCCAGGAGATCTTCTTGTTCCCGACGAGCTCCTCTCTCCTATACCCCGTGAGCTTGAAACTCCCCTGGCTGACCTCCACCATGGTCCATTCGCCGTCGTGGACGCGGCGGTAGACCATGCCGGGCAGATTGCTGATGAGGGTGTAGAGTTCCCTGTTCCGTTCGGAAAGGTCCTCCTCCATCCGGATGAGTGCCGTGTGGTCCGAGTAGACCTCCACGAGCTCGCCGGAGGGCAGCCGGTAGACGAAACTTTCACGCCAGCCCGAGATCCTGTCGTCCTGATAATAATACACCGGGAGGTTCTCCCCGATCCCGTTCCTCCACACCCTGCACAGTGCCTGGTAGAGGCCCGACTCGCGGGATCCAGGGAACGCCTCCAGCAAGGTCTTCCCGACAACCTCTTCCCTCGAGACGAGGTCGATCCTCTCGGCGGCCTTGTTGAATTCCAGGTACTCGAAGTCCTCGCAGTCGCCGAGCGCCCTGAAGATGGCGACACCGCTCAGGGTGTTCTCCACCATGGCCCGGTAGCGGGCTTCCGCGTATCCCAGCTCATCCTCGGATCGCTTCCTTTCGGAGATGTCGATGGCCATGGAGAGATGGTGGGGTTTCCCGTCGTACTCGAACACCTTGGTGAAGAGGAGGCAGTGGTGCGCCTCCCCGTTCGCGTGGCGCAGCAGCACCTCACGGTTCTTCACGACGCCCTTTTGCCGGCCCTCCTGCAGGACGCTCTCCCGCTGGGCCGTATCCACCCAGAGGCGGATGTCCATGACGGTCCTGCCGAGCAGGCCCTCCCTCCGGTGTCCGCTCAGCTCACAGAAGGCGTCATTGACGTCGACGATGACGCCGTCGTCGATGGTGGTGATGGCCGCCGGAATGGGGTTCAGGTTGAAGCACTGGAAAAAGAGGTCCTTGTTTTCTTTCATGGAACTCGTCCCTGTCCGCTCTGTGTACCATTCATAATGCAATCCCCATGACAGTCAAGTGCGTCGGCCACCCGGACCGTACCATGGGATTGCATCTCCATGCAGGATCATTATATTGAGAGAACATGTCTGGTTCCGGCCCTCGAAAGGGCCTCATGAGAAGGTTCATCGTCCCGCCGGCCATCGTGATAGGGCTCATGGCCGTCTCCATTCTTGTCTATGACCATGGCGTCTCCCTGGTGTACGGCCTGTCGGGCACCGCACGCCTGCTCGTCGACCTCGGTGCCGCGGGCATGTTCATGACCGTATGGATGGGCGCATTCATCTCCCACCCCCTCGCCTTCTTTGCAGGCGCCGGCGTCAAGGAGCGCGTGGCGGCTGGGATCATACCGGGATGCGCGTGGATAGGCAAGATGCTCTTCACCACATCGTGCGTCTACTCGGGCTGGGAACTCGCATACTTCATCTTCTACCCCCTGGCGCTGAATGCCTTTGCCGTCTCCGTCATGAACACCGGCATCTCCGAGATCGTGTGCAGCCTCGTGGCAAGAAGGCCGTTCATCCCCGCCACGCGGGCATTCAAACCCTGGGCCATCGCCATGATCGTCGTCGGCAGCGCGATCCTCGCCCTATCCCTGGCGGGTGGCGGGATCCACTATTTCTACCTGTTCGTGGACATCTACACCAGCCTCTTCACGTGATGAGACAGGAGTCAGCCATGGCCTCAGGGTACAACCTCCGCAACGGCGTGTCCGGCATGACCAGGAGAGAGTTCCTCCACGCGGGGGCGGGGTCCCTTGCCGCGCTGGCCGCTGCGGGCCTTCCCGGGCTCACGCGGGCCGCGAGCGCCCCCGGGCCCAACATGGTGTTCATCCTCTCGGACGATCACCGGTGGGACCACCTGGGCTGCATGGGCCACCCCTTCGTGAAGACCCCCTCCATGGACAGGCTGGCCTCGCAGGGCGTCATCTTCGAGAACGCCTTCGTGGCCACCTCGCTGTGCAGCCCGAGCCGCGCATGCTTCCTCACCGGGCAGTACCCGCACACCCACGGCGTGAGGAACAACATCACGCCATGGAACGACCGGAACGTCACCTTCCTGGAGCTGCTGAAGAAGGCAGGCTACGACACCGCCTTCATCGGGAAGTGGCACATGCCGGGCAGCGGCCTGCCGAGGTTGCGCGGCGTGGACCGGTTCGTGTCGTTCACGGCCGAACGCGGCCAGGGCAGATACCTCGATTGCCCGCTCTACGTGGACGGTCGGTGGAGAGAGTCCCGCAGGGAATACATCACCGAGGAGCTCACCGATTACGCCATCGAGTTCATCGACGCAAGGCGCGACCGCCCCTTCTGCCTGTACCTGGCGCACAAGGCCGTGCACCACCAGTGGACGGCGCCGGAGCCGTTCAAGGGCATGTACGACCGGATCAGCGACCTGAAGCTGCCGCCGGAGGCCGATCCGTGGGTGGGGCTGGTGGACAACAACATCACCTACGGCATGCTGGGCAGGCTCCCGGACCTCTACCGGCGCTACTGCGAGACCATCACCGCCCTGGACAGCGAGATGGGCAGGCTTCTGGAAGCCCTTGACAGTCGGGGGCTCGGCGAGAACACCATCGTGGTCTATGCAGGGGACAACGGCTTTCTCTGGGGAGAGCACCACCGCGTGGACAAGCGGTGGGCCTACGAGGAGTCCATCCGGATCCCCTTCATCGTGCGTTACCCTCGGCTGGTCAACAGACCAGGCACGCGGATCGGCGACATGGTGCTGAACGTGGATCTCGCGCCGACACTGCTGGATCTCGCCGGGAAGGCACCGCCCCGAACCATGGAGGGCCTGAGCTTCGCCCCGTTCCTGTCGTCCCGGCAGGTGTCCTGGCGGAGCGCCTGGCTCTACGAATGTTTCAAGGACTACCCGTACACCGTGCCGGACATCTTCGCCGTGAGGACCCGGACCCACAAGTACGTGGAGACCGACAGCCCCTGTCACCCCCCCGAGCTCTACGACATCGTGGACGACCCGAAGGAGCGGCGCAACCTCGTGGGCACTGAAGCCGGCGCGAACGCGCTCCCTGCGCTCAAGAGAGAGCTCGACCGCCTGAAGAAGGAGGCGGGTATCATCTGATGACCACCCAGGAGAACCAGCCATGTCGACCATCCTCCTGAAGAACGGTACCATCATCGACGGCACCGGCCGGCCCCGGTTCGCAGGCCACGTGCTCATCGAAGGTGACATCATACGGGAGATCGTCCCGGGAGGCGCCGGGACCCCGCCGGCTAGGACCGTGATCGACGTGCAGGGGCTTGCGATATGCCCGGGGTTCATCGACATGCACTCCCATGCGGACTGGGCCGTGTGCCTGGAGGAGAACCAGGACATGCTGGGGTGCCTCCTGGAGCAGGGTATCACGACCGTGGTTGCCGGCAACTGCGGGTTCTCGCCCGCACCCCTCAGGCGGGAGACCCTCGAGCGGTTCAGGCAGTTCATGCCCCTGATGGTGCACGCGCCTGGCTTCGGCTGGGAAGGCATGGGGGATTTCCTCAACCGGGTACAGGCCCTCGGCCCGTGCCTGAACGTGGCCCAGCTGGCAGGTCATGCCAGCATCCGCCTCGCCGCGGCATCGACCATGCGGGGGAGGATGAGCGACGAAGAGCTCGGGCACTGCCTCGACCTCCTGGCCCGATCCCTCGACGAGGGGGCCTGCGGACTGAGCCTCGGCCTCGGGTACGAACCGGGCATGTACTCGCCGCCGGACGAGCTCGAGGCGTTCTGCCGTGTAGCCGCCGCCAGGGGCAAACCCGTCACCGTGCACCTGAAGGCCCTCTCGGCCGTCTCTCCCACCTACCCCCCGACCACCCTGGAGCCTCACAACCTCCTGGCGCTCAGGGAAATGCTCGGGGTAGCCCGCGCCGCCTGGGTGAAGCTGCAGCTCTCGCACTTCATCTTCGTGGGCAGGAACAGCTTCTGGACTGCACACAAGGCCCTCCGCATGGTGGAGCTGGCCCGGCACGACGGCCTGGACGTCATGTTCGACGCCTTTCCCTACACCTGCGGCAACACCACCATCAGCGTGGTCATCCCCCACTGGTTCCTGAAGCGTGCGCCCGGGGCCTACCGGAATCCCCTCCTCAAGCTGCGGCTCAGGGCAGAGCTGGAGGCAGGGTTCCGTCTCTTGGGCTTCATGTACGAGGACTTCCAGGTCATGAACATAGATCTCGAGGGATACGATGACCTCCGGGGATTGCGCGTGACCGAGATCGCACGGAAGTGGAAGGTGAGCCCCTTCGATGCCCTGCTCAGGCTGTGCGAGCTCGGCACGTGGACCACCCTTGCGCTCTTTCACGCCTACAGCGGCGTGCCGGGGAGGGAAGGCGCCATCGATGCCGTGCTCTCACACGAGTTGTGCCTGTACGAGACCGATGCCCTCATCACGGGCCGGGGCTACCCCAACCCCGCAGCCGTGGGGGCCTTCCCCCGCATCTGCGGCCCCCTGGTGCGCGACCGGAGGCTCTTCACCCTGGAGCAGGCCGTCCATCGGTCCACCGGTGCCAGCGCTCAACGCTTCAGCATCTCGGACAGGGGCGTCGTCAGGACGGGTGCCGCGGCCGACCTGGTGGTCTTCGACCCGGAGACCCTGTCGGACACGCCCCCGGTCGACTCACGGCCCGCGGGCAGGCCGAAAGGAATACACCACGTCTTCATCAACGGGAGGCACGTGGTCAGGGCAGGCACGGTGTCAGGCGAGCAGCGCGCCGGCAGGGTGCTGCGACTTTAGGGCCGACACCATGGAAAGGACCGACAGAAGTCACCTCACGTGGTTCGGCCTGGCCCTCGCCGGCACGTGGGTGTTCGCCATGCTCCTGCCGGTCGGCCAATGGGCGTGCCTGGCGGGTGCAACCCTGATCGCCGGCGCCATCATGCTCGCCTTTGCCGGCCTCGGCCGGCTGGGCTATGCCTTCACGGGCCACATCGATCCCGTGGATGTGGCCTCGGGTGCCCTCGGCCTCCTGCTGGGCACGGTCCTCATCTACTTCTTCTCCCGCTGAGCCCCTTCTTCCCGCTTCCCCCGCAGTGCGGCATCACCGTGGCAGCGGCTCGTCCTTCCGGTGTACCAGGCCCTGGCCGTGGGCGACGAGGGTGCCATGCTGGTTCCTCACCAGGAACCGGTAGTTGCCGGTTCGCCTCGTCAGGTCCACCTCGCGGGCCTCGGCCGTGAGGGTGTCTCCGTCCTGGACCGCCCTGAGAAAATTCATCGTCACGGACAGGGCCATGGCTGACGTACCGTGGGAGTTGCTCGCCAGTTCGAAAGCGGCATCGATCACGGAGAACACGATCCCCCCGTGGGCCGTCCCGTGGAGGTTGAGGTGATCCGGTCTGACCACGAGCTCCACCACGGCGTACCCGCTCCCCACTTCCAGGACATTGAGACCGAGCATCCGGGCAAAGGGCTCCTGCCCGAACGCGTTCTTTATCCGCTCATGAACGATCTGTGTCATGGCCTGACTCCCCCTCGGCGACATCATCCCACATCACGCCTGCGACAAATGTGCCACAAAGAAGCCCTGCCCACAAGCCGTCATGGTATTCTTCCTCCCCGAGTGCTATGGTGACCGCACAAGGTTGATGGACCGGAATGAACAGCATGGAACCCATACCCGAGAATCTCGTCGAGCAGACCTGGCAGGAGGTCGCCGCCTATACTCCGGACCATGCCTCCGGGGAGATGAAGAGGATCGGAGAGGATCAGCCCGAGCTCCTTGCCTTCATGGTGGAATTCACCCAGGACCTCGAACCCCAGGCCATAGACCTCGGCATCTACCTGTTCTTCGTGGTCTACCGGATCTTCGAGAAGTGGCACGCCGGAAAGATCGGGCAGGTTTCCCCCGACGAGATCATCGCGTGCTACGAGGCGAACGCCGACCTCATGGAAAGTCTGGAGTCGGCGCATTACCGGTTCCTGGAACGGGCCGCCGAGGTCCAGCTCGCGAGCCAGCCCTACGTGATCAAGTATGTCGTCGACGCATTCTTCGAGGTCCCCGAGGACGATGAACTGGACCCCTTGAGCGACGAGGACATCGGGTATCTCTTCCTGCTGATCAAAACGGTCATCGACGTGCTGAACGGGAAGACCGACGTGTGACTGCTCTCCCTCAGGATGCCGATGCCGCCACGGGTCTGGGCGGAACAGGCCGGATCGCAACTCGAGGGGAGCCTGGTGGTAAGGCTCCCCGTGCCCTTCTGAAAACCACGCGCAGTCGATCAGCGGGGGAAGTTCAGGCCCCTGTTCATCATGCTCGTCTCCCACTGGCGCTGCTTCTCTCTCTTCTGCATGGCCATGTTCTTGCCCTGCCGGTCATGACGAGGACCATTGTCCTGATACCTCTCCGGCCTGCCGAAGTTCTGGTCGTGTGAATTCGGTCTTGTCATGCCCTGGTTGTATCGGTTCGTCCTGGCATGATTCTGCTGATACCCGTCCGGTCTGCTGAAACGCTGATCGTTGTGGTGAGCTCTCGGATAATCCTGGTGGTACCCGTCCGGCCTGTTCATGTGGTGCGGAAAGCCGCCGCCGTGGGCATCGTGCCTCCTCCAGTCACGCCTCGGGTGGTTGTGGTAAGAGCCGTATGCGTTTCCGTAAGGGGGTCCATAGCGGTCGACGATCACGGGGATCCCACAGGAACCGCCGCAGTAATCACTGATGGACAGGGTGAACCCGTTGATACCCGCGCTTCCCCCGGAGAATCCGAAGCTCCAGAAGGTCTCTGCGATGACAGGCGACGGAGCGACCACGACGCTCACGAAGAGTCCCAGAATCGCCAGGAACATTGTCATCTTCGGCGGCCCGACCATGGTTCGTCTCATCTCGGCATCTCCTTTCTCTACCGGTACAGACGATCGGGGAGGCGACGAAGTCTACATCAGTCTGGGGAATTTCACTCCTTCAGGAGCTTGTCCTTCAGGAGGCTCATCCCCTTTTCCAGCAGATTGCCCTCAGGCAGTTTCCCGTCAGGCGTCAGCTTGTCAATGAGCTGGGGCAACATACCGGCCAGAAGATTTGATGCCTCTTCCTTCGTTGAGCCTATCTTGTCGGCGATCTTCTTGATGCTGTCGCCGCTGATGACCTTCTGGAGCTGTTCACCGGAAATTGCCTTGTTATCGCCCGTGCCGATCCACGAGCTGATAACGTTTTCGAGCCCCTTTTCCTTGAAACTCTTCACCAGCCCTTCCAGCCCACCGAGCTGAGGGTTGTTGAGCATTCCCATGACGCTCTCGATGAGGTTGCTCTGGTCACCTTTGCCGCTGAACTTTCCTGCCAGACCACCCACGATTTGGTCGAATAATCCCATGGTAATCTCCTTTCCATGCATGCCATGAATGAGCACCCTGCAGGCGAACACTGACGAGGCACCCTTTCCTATACATAAGCTTCTGAAAACGGAAAGCAAGGAGCGTCAGCTGCAATATCCCGTCATTCCTGGATGTTTCAGCGTATGCCCTCGACCGTGCCGGGGTGCACCCCGGCTTCCCGCTCGAAGGTGTTCCCTCGGTAGGGATCACGGCCCCGAAGGACCTGCAGGAGGCTCATCAGGAGATACAGCGGCACGAACAGGACGCCCCAGCGCTCGTATTGCCTCACATGCGTGCGCTCGTGTGCACGATGGAGGTCGAGAAGGTCGTGGCTCGAGCCAAGGATGACGTGACCGAGGGTGATGGCGTAGAAACGCAGGGACCGGGGCAGACGATTAACCCACGCACCGATTCTCCCGCCCGCGACTTCAAGGGTCCCGTCCCGGAGATGGAGGGAGGCGCCGGACAGGATGGCCACAAGGGCCAGCAGCAGTCCCGCAAAGGAGTACGGCGACGCCCACGCATAGCGCACTATGCGGGCCGAGCGGCTCATCATCTTCACGTACACGCGTCGAGGCCCCGTGTTCCGCCCGGGTCTACAGGTTTCCTTCCTGGAAGGTGTTCCATCCGCTCAGATCGCCCGCTCTGAATCCTTTATAGAACCACTGCTTTCTTTGCTCAGACGTCCCATGGGTGAAGCTGTCCGGCACGACATAGCCCTGCATGCTCTTCTGAATGCGGTCGTCACCGACTGCGCTGGCGGCATTGATCGCCTCGTCGAGGTCCCCCTCATCGAGCAGGTTCATCCTTTTCGCGTGATGGGCCCACACCCCGGCCAGATAATCCGCCTGCAGTTCGAGACGGACGAGGTACTGGTTGAACTCCTTCTCGCTGAGCCTCGACCGGAGGGCCATCACCTTCTCCATGACGCCGAGGAGCGTCTGGACGTGGTGCCCCACTTCGTGGGCGATCACGTACGCCATGGCAAAGTCACCCGGAGCCTTGAATCGCTGCTGCAGCTCGTCATAGAAACTCAGGTCGATGTAGACCTTGTGGTCGCCCGGGCAATAGAAGGGGCCGGTGGCCGCACCGGAAAGCCCGCACGCGGACTGGACACTGCCGGAATAGAGCACCAGGGCCGGACACTGATACTCCAGTCCTTCCCTGCGGAGCAGTTCAGTCCATACATCTTCGGTCTCGGCGAGGACCACCGACACGAACTGGGCGAGCTCCTTCTCCTCGGCCGTCTCCTGATAGGGCGCCCCGGTCTGCGCAGTGCTCAACTGCGCATTTTCCAGGATGGGTGTCGGATCGCCGCCGAGAAAGTATATGGCGAGCGCGATGATGATCGTACCTATTCCACCCCCGACCACCCCCTTCGTGGTCCGACCCCGACGATCTTCGACATTCGAACTTTGCCTTCTTCCTTTCCAGCGCATGCTGTCTCCTTAGTTTCAAAACGCGCCCCGGTCAACCCCTCAAATCCCTGCCCACCGTCCCGGCATGGGCACGACCTCGGGTCGCGGATGACTCCGCATCACTTTCCCGGGACGTCCTGCTTGTGATGAACACCCCTGTTCTTCACGGGTTTTCCCCTCGTTCCGGTGCCGGACATCCCCTCATCGAGATCGAGGATCCTCCTGTCCTCGACGAGACCGGTCTGGCTGGCGCTCGGTTCCGTGGCTTCGTGCTCATGCGCATACTCCGGGAAATAGACCTCGAAGGAGGTCCCCTTCCCGGGCGCACTCCTGCACATGATGGCACCTCCATGGTTCTTCACGATGCCGTGTACGATCGACAGGCCGAGGCCCGTGCCATGACCTTTCCATCGGGTGGTGAAATAAGGGTCGAAGATCCGTGCCATGACGGCCGAGGACATGCCCGGCCCGGTGTCCTTCACGCTGAGCCTGATGTAATTCCCCGGTGCCACTTCAGGTTCGAGCTCAGCATCCTTGACACGTACACAACGAAGACCCACCTCGAGATCTCCCCCCGTCCTGTCCATGGCATGGACCGCGTTGGTGCAGAGATTCGTTATCACCTGGTGAAGCAGCGCCGGGTCTCCCGAGATCATGTACCCCTCCCCCAGGTCCTCGTGGACCTTGACATTCGAGGGCAGGGTCGTTCGGAGCACCTTGAGCGATTCCCTGAACGTAGAGGCCAGGTCAACGGTGCTGTATGCCTTTTCTCCATGCCGGCTGAAGGCAAGGATGTGATTCACCAGATCCTGTGCCCTGCGGGCCGCCTTGCCCACCTCTTCGAGATCGCTGCGAACCGCCTCCACGTCCTTCTCGCCCTGCGCCAGCCTCAGGATATCCTTCATCGACATCCGGGTGTATCCTATGATTGATGTCAGGATGTTGTTGAAATCGTGTGCAATGCCGCTCGCCAGGGTCCCGATGGACTCCATCTTGCCGGACTGGAATTCCACCCTTTTCCTCTCCTCCACCATCTGCTTGAGCACGGTGATATCCTTTATCACCGTGACCACACAGTCCTGCCCGTCGTAGTGAACCGGCCTTGCAGACAGGAGCGTATCGATGACGGTGCCGTTGCTCGTCCTGAATTGACGTTCCATGCTTTCGAACGGTTCATTGTTCCGGACGAGATGCATGCAAAGGTCAAGGGCATCGGCAGATACGGGCAGGTTCAGGTCAAAGGGGGTCTTCCCCTTCACTTCTTCGAGGGAATATCCCAGGATCTTGCTGAACGCATTGTTCACATAGAGATACTCGCAATCCGATACCCTCATGATGCTCACGGCATCCGGTACGCCCTGAAGGGTCACGCGGTATCTCTCCTCGCTCTCCTGTATGGCGGCGGCCATTTCCACCCGTTGTGTGATGTCCCTGGCAATCGTCGTCACCGCGTATACGCACCCGTTCCGCATGCAGGGCACGCCGCTCACCTCTCCGTAGAGCGTCCGACCGTCTCTGCTGATGAACTTGTAGACCGATGAGTAGACAGGTTCTCCGGAGAGAATGTGAAGCGCGTTGTGAAATGCACTGTCCATGGAGTCGGGATGCAGCACCCCGGCCTCCTGGAAGGTCTTGCCGATGAACTCTTCAGGCTTGTATCCAAGGACCCGCTCGACGTTCGGCGTGACGCTGAGCACCCTGAACTGGTTGTCGTAGGAGAACATGACATCGTTGGCAAGGGCAAAATGGATGCGGAATTTCTCTGTCATCTCGCGCAGGGCATCCTCCGCCCGTCTGCGCTCGAGTATTTCGGCCTTCAGCTCCTCGTTGGCCCGGACGAGGTCGGCCGTTCGGGCCTTCACCATGTCTTCGAGGCTGTCACGGTGTCTCTTCAGGTCCTCCTCGATCTTCTTGCGCTGGGTGATGTCACGGGTGATGCCCATGATGCCCTTGATCCGGCCTGCCTCATCGGAGAAGGGGTTCATGGTGATCTCCGCCCAGAACGTTGAACCGTCCTTGTGGATCATCTCAAAGTCGGTCGTGAGGGACCAGTCAGGTCCGTGAGGATGCCCGGTGACACCGAGAAGCCGCTCCTTCGCGAAGAGATCCCGTGCCTTCTGTGCCGATTCGGGGGTCAGCAGCTGCTCCAGGGAACGTGTCTTCGCCTCTTCGACGCTGTACCCCAGCAGGCGTCTGACCGAAGGGCTGATATACGTGTAGCCCAGGTCGAGGTCAAAGACCCACAGCACGTCAAGGGCGTTCTCCACCAGACTGCGGTAACGGGATTCACCCCCCCTGATGGCCTCTTCGATCCGTCTGCGTTCGGTCGCGGAGGTCCCCGGTTCGCCGTCGGCCACCCGACGTGCCCCGGCCATGTCGTCTTGAAGCCCTTTGCGTGTCTTGGACGCGTCTGTCATAAGGCATCCCCATATGAAGACTCAAAGGCACATACCCATTCGATACGCATGTTCCAAGCATAACATGTGCCACGGTAACCCCCCAAAATATCACAGGGCCCTCACGGGGCATTGTTGTTGATTTGCCACAGGACACCGGACAGGGAGCTGGCCGGACTCTTCGGGTCATGACAGACCCTCCGGGCGGAGATCATTCCGCCTGCAGGGCGGCGATGAACGTGTCGGCCTGGGCGATGGCCTTTTCCATGTCACGCACGAGCCTGTCGACATTCGTCTGCACGCTCACCACCTCGCTGCTCAGGCCGGCTATGGCACGTGCGTTCAGGTTGTGCTTCATGAACAGGACCTGGTCTCTCAAGGGGGCCAGCGCGGGTTCGAGTTTCGATTCGGCCGATTTCATGGCCGCGATGAGTTGCCCGTATTTCTGCTTCGTGGCATCGTACTTCTGCTGGCTCGACTTCCTGAGGGCGTCGCTCGTGTACTGCTGAATCTCCGCGCGCCACTCGCTGAAGAGGGCCTCCGAGACGTCCTCCACGGCCGCAATGCGGTTTCGGACGTCGGCCGCCCCGGCCTCGGTCTTCTGCAGGGTCCCGTTGAGCCTGTCGTACTCCGCCTCCAGGTCACCACCCTGGAACTTGACGACGCGCTTGAACTGATCCATGGCCGTCAGGAACTGCTGCTTCGCTTCACTCTGCGACTCGCGTGCCGCCTTGACACGGTTTACCATGATGTCTCTCTTGTGCACGCCGACCTTTTCCATGGCCCCGTAGTACATGGTGCTGCATCCCGCAAGACCGAATATGACCATGGTGAAAACGATTTCCCGCACTTTCATGTCCATCCCCTCAACGTTCAGTGTGATCGTGACCCATCAGCTTACACTTTCCCGCCACAAAAACAAGGTCGATTATCCGTGAGGCCGTGCACGGCGCCTCGGGGCGGCATGAGATGACCAGCCGGGCAGCGGCTGCATCCGCGTCTATGCGAGACAGACCTTGCCTGGAAAATGATCGGGATTATTCTAGTGTGCAGGAAGGAATCTCGCATTTCGTATATTTTCATACCTTGAAGGGAGGATCTCGATGACGAGAAGACTAGGCGCGGAGTTTTTCGGGACATTCTGGCTGGTGCTCGGCGGCTGCGGCAGTGCGGTCCTGGCTGCCGCCTTTCCGGAGGTAGGCATAGGACTGCTCGGGGTCGCCCTTGCCTTCGGCCTGACTGTTCTGACCATGGCCTTTGCCATCGGGCACATCTCGGGCTGCCATCTGAACCCTGCCGTCACCTTCGGGCTCGTTGCAGGCGGACGGTTTCCGGCAAAAGACCTCATCCCGTACGTCATAGCCCAGGTGATCGGAGGGATAGCTGCAGCCTTCGTCCTCTACGTCATCGCAAGCGGCGCCGCAGGCTTCGACGTGGCATCCGGCTTTGCCAGCAACGGGTACGGGGAACACTCCCCAGGCGGATACTCGCTCGTCTCCGCCCTGGTCTGCGAGATCGTCATGACCTTCATGTTCCTCTTTGTCATCATGGGGTCCACTGACGAGAAGGCACCTGAAGGATTCGCGCCGATCGCCATCGGCCTGTGCCTGACCCTCATCCATCTCATAAGCATTCCGGTCACGAACACATCGGTGAACCCGGCCCGGAGCACCGGGGTTGCCCTGTTCGCCGGCGGATGGGCGATCCAGCAGTTGTGGCTGTTCTGGGTCGCCCCCATAGTCGGCGGGGTTCTCGGGGGGATTGTCTACAGGATACTGGGAAGCTCGAAAGCATGAGGTCGAGACCATCGCCGGGCACGGGGAGCCACCAGGAGCTCGGCACAGGTGGTGGTGACCGGTCAGGTGCCGCCGGTCACCCTCACCGGTCACGGAACGGGGTACGGCATCATTGCTTCTTGATCAACGACACGAGGTACAACACCAGTACGGCTCCTGCCGTGGCTGTCACGAGAGAGCCAATGGTTCCTCCCGCCTTGATGCCGAGCAACCCGAAGGCGAACCCCCCGACCACCGCACCGACGATGCCTATCACTATGTTGCCCAGAAGGCCGAAACCGCCCCCTCGCATTATCTTCCCGGCCAACCAACCCGCCACGGCACCGATAACCAAGAACAGTAGTATACTCATGGTTTCACCTTTCCCGAGGTCGAAGTGCTGTGGGCATACCTCGACACGGCACTGGCATTTCCATCTTCGTCAGGATCGTTTTGAGGCTTCCGCCCCGGCTTACAAGGACAGGACGCTTATTCCGTTACGGCTTTCTCAACCTCCTCTGCGGCACCTTCCACTGCTTCTACCGTCTTCTCGGCCCCTTCACTCACGGCCTGACCGGCATCTTCCACAGCCTCCTTTGTCGCTTCCACACCTTCGCCTATCTTTGCCCCGACATCTTCTGCAGCGTCTGTGGTGGCTTCTATCGCTTCATCAGCCGTCTTCCCCATTTCCTCCATGGCGCCTTCCTTCTTCTGGCAGCTGGAGATTGCGAAAACAAAGACCAGGATGACGACCGCCGAAAGAATACCCCTGAGAAATGCTGCAAACGATTTGCCCATGGTTACCTCCCCTTCGATGAATGGTTTGTTCCTCTTAAAAAATTAACCCTTTGACAACCATAAAGCAATAGATGACACGTGCGTGCAAGGATAACATACCGTGTTTCATGATTATTTATGTCGGTTTTGTACTGCGAAACGAATGACGGGGCACTCCCGTGACCCGTACGCGACACCTGAAGCAAGTGGTGGTGCACCCTCAATCCAGGCTCTGAAGATACAGCCTCAGGTTCTCTTTCTTGTTTGACAACCCGAGCTTTTTCCTGACATTGGACCGGTGCGTGATGGTGGTGTTGTAAGAGACATGCAATAATTCTGCTATCTCCTTGGATGTCTTGCCTTCTCTGATAAGGGTTGCCACCTTCAGCTCACTCGGGGTGAGGCCCAGATGCTCGGAAGACACCTTTCTGATGAAGGGCGAGGATATGTCTTCGAGCCCGGACTTCACGATGGACAGGATCTTCCTCTGGTCATCTCCCAACCCGGAATCCTCGAGTCTCTTCAAGAACGGCACTATGGATACCTTGATATTCGAGGCGATATTCTCTCCCATGTGTATCTTGTCTTCTTCTCTGTGCTTGAGAAGAACCTTCAGGGCAGTGTTCACTTCGCTGACCTCCGCCTGTTCCCTCTTGAGCTGCCTTTCCCTTGCCCTCAAGGCGGCCTCTTTCTTTTTTCTCAACCTGTTCTCCAGCTCCAGTTCCTGGTACGCCCTGGTCACCTCGGCAGTGCGTTCCCTGACCATGTCGTCGAGATAATCCCTGTGCCTCCTGAGTTCCTCCTCCACCTGCCTGCGCTCGGTGATATCCATGATGTTGCCGTTGACCTTCACAACCCGATCGCCGTCGAACAAAGCTTCTGCCTTGGTTCGAACCCACATGGCACGGCCCTGGACATTGGTGAAGGGGAGCTCCATGTCGTAGGGTGTGCCCTGCTCACAGCAACGACGGAAGGCGTCCATGATGGCAGCGCGGGCCTCGGGGGCATAACATGCCTCGCTCTTCTCGATGTGCTCCGGCGACCCCGGGGCACATTCTCCCGGTACCATGCCGTGAATACGGTAGGTTTCCTTCGTCCATACCATGGTCTTGTTCTGTACGTCCCATTCCCAGCCGCCGACCTTGCTCAATGCCTGGGTGGCGATGAGGAGTTGCTCCCTCTCCCTGAGGGTCTCCTCGATGAGCCTGTGCTCGGTGATGTCGATGCCGATCCCCCCGACATACCGCCTTCGCATCGCATCCTGGAAGGGGAATTTCATGTTCCACCAGTAAGATGTGCTCCCATCGGGGTTGAGAGCCTGCTCGACCATCTCGGAGGGATGCCAGCTCTGCAGGATTAGCTGGTCATTCTTCCAGAACTGCTCTGCCACATCCTCAGGCCAGATCTCGAAATCGGTCTTTCCTCTCACATCCTCGAGCCTCACCCCGAACCTTCTCTCGTAGGGCTTGCTGAGGTAGACGATCCGTCCATGTTCATCCTTCATCCAGGAGATGAAGTGGCTGTTGTCCATGAATGCCTCGAACCGCCGCTCGCTCTCCTGCAACAACTCTTCGGCCCTGGTGACATCGCTGATGTCCTTGATGACCGAAACGATCGCCTCTGGCTTTCCATCGTCTTTCCTGATGAAAGAAGTAGAATAATATATCGGTTTTTCCCGGCCGTCCTTTGTCGAGATGGTTGTACGGGTGGGAGGGATGTCCTTGCCCTCGAGCGCGTCCCTGAGAACCCGCAGAACCCTGTCCAGGTCTCCGGCCGTGATGGTTTTTCTTGCCACCTCGACGCAGTCGGTCCCGACGATCTCCTCTCTGCTGAAGCCCGACATGACCTCGTACGCACGGTTGACGGCAATGACCGTTCCTGAACCATCGAGAAGGAAGAGCCCATCTCCCACGCAGTCGATGATCCTCTCCCAGCTGGTCATTGCTGCCATATGCCCTTGAATGCTTTGCATGAAAGCCCCCCTTCTCATCGACATGGGCAGTGATCTCTCCCGTGCCCACCACAAAATCAACTTATTTATTATGATATTTCATCACTATTAGCTACTTTTATTATCATAATCGACAGGGCGGCATGATCACTATATCTTTGGCGAAGTACCGTCTCTTTGAGAAAGAAAAGTCAGTACTTTCTTGCAAGTGGCATAGGCATCTCCGGTGCCTATGCCACGTTTTAATACGGATACAGACGACCGGCTGGAGTGAGACTGTATGAAGCAGACAAGAAATCCGGGCATCAGCGAGTTCATCCTGAAGCCCCTCACCATCAAAGACCTGCCTCAGGCATTCCAGGAAGTCATGTATGGGGGGGCGTGATGCAATCAAAGGCAGGGCACAGAGCAGACACCCGTCACACTTCATCCGGCGGCACGACCACCGAGCGAGAGGAAGGGATGTGATCTATGGACGATACTTCTAACTATCTGGATCTGAATCAGTATTGCCGTGAAGTGAGGCAGTACCGCCGGCTCAGCCATGAGGAGGAATACAAGCTCACGAGACAATACCAGGAGGGCAACGAGGCAGCCGGGCAGGAGATAGTGAAGACGAACCTCATGTTCGTCGTGAACGTGTGCCGGAGATATTTCTACAGCGGCCACAATTATCTCGATATCATCCAGGAAGGCAATCTCGGACTGATACAGGCATTGAAACGTTTCGACCCTGAACGGGGGGTGCGCTTCACCTCCTATGCTGTCTGGTGGATCAAGGCCTTCATCAAGAAATTCATGTACAAGAGCACAAAGGTGCACACGGGAACCTTGACGCATGCCAGAGAGCTCGTATCCCTTGACGAGCAACTCGGGAGCGACGATGCCACGAACAGCCGGCTGCTCGACTTCCTGACCGACGAGGACGACCCGGAGAAGCTGTTCCATGTCAGGCAGGTATCGGACAACATCTCGTCTCTGCTCGCAGAGAGTTTCAGGTTCCTCTCCAAGAGAGAAGTGTTCATCCTCAGGAAACGATTCTTTTCGGATCCGCCTTTGACCCTGAAACAGATCGCTGACCAGCTTGGCGTGAGCAGGGAACGCGTGAGGCAGATAGAGGCCAAATCCATAAAGAAGCTCAAGAAGATCCTGGAGGACCCCCCAGGAAGGCTTCTGGAGTACGAGACCGTTGATTCCCATCCATTTCCGCGAAACGGGCAGTCGGGGATCTTGGAAAAGGGATCCCATCAGAACTGACGGATGCCGGAACCGTTGTCTCCGCGCTGTCGCCCGGTTTCGGGTGACGCGTCGGAATCACGGTGATAACGAGGCCTCGATTCTCTCACCACTGAACGGGCAACGGAAGGTGGAACCACGGCCCTGTACGTGAACCTCTCCGGGTGCTTCATGCCTGCATGAGTGCCCGGATCTCCTCGCCGTCGATCTTTTCCTTCTGGAGCAGGATACCGGCGCCATTCTTGAGCACGTCCTTCCTCTCGTTGAGGATCTCGAGGGCCACCTTGTACTGGGCACTGATGATCTCCTTCACCTCGGCGTCGATGGCCTGGGCCGTGGCCTCGCTGTAGTCGCCCCGGGGCTGCTGTCCCAGGTCGAGGAACTGGTTACGCCGGTCGTGGGACAGGTAGACCTGACCCAGCACGCCGCTCATGCCGTACTCCTTGACCATGCTCTTGGCGATGTCCGTGGCCCGCGACAGGTCGTTGTGCGCCCCGGTGGAGACGTCGCTGAACACGAGCTCCTCGGCCGCCCTGCCGCCCAGGAGCGTGGCGATCTTGTTCATGAGCTCGGTCTTGCTCATGAGGAACCGGTCGTCGGTGGGCACCTGCATGGTGTAGCCCAGCGCCGCTATGCCTCGGGGAATGATGGAGATCTTGTGCACCGGGTCGGTTCCGGGCAGGCTCAGGGCGACGATGGCGTGGCCCATCTCGTGGTGGGCCACGATCTCGCGCTCGCGGGCGTTGATGAGACGGTTCTTCTTCTCGAGACCCGCGACGATGCGCTCCACCGCCTCTTCGAACTCGCTCATGCCCACGAGCTTCCTGCCCCTGCGCACTGCCAGGAGCGCCGCTTCGTTCACGAGGTTCGCCAGGTCCGCCCCAACCATGCCCGGGGTCATGGCTGCAAGACGCTCTACGTCGACATCGTCACCTGCCTTGATGCCCCGAAGGTGGACCCTGAGAATCTCCACGCGCCCGGTCCTGTCGGGCCGGTCCACCAGCACGTGGCGGTCGAACCTGCCCGGCCTCAGCAGGGCAGGGTCGAGGATCTCGGGACGGTTGGTGGCGGCCATGAGGATGACCCCCACCTTGGGATCGAAGCCGTCCATCTCGACGAGGAGCTGGTTCAGCGTCTGCTCGCGCTCCTCGTGGCCCCCGGTCATGCCTACGCCCCGGGCCTTGCCGAGAGCGTCGAGCTCGTCGATGAAGATGATGCAGGGCGCCTTGCCCTTTGCCTGGGTGAAGAGGTCTCGCACCCGTGCCGCGCCGAGCCCCACGAACATCTCCACGAAGTCGGAGCCGCTCATCGAGAAGAACGGCACCCCGCTCTCACCGGCAACGGCCTTGGCCAGCAGGGTCTTGCCCGTGCCCGGCGGCCCCACCAGGAGGATGCCCTTGGGGATCCTGCCCCCCAGCTCTCCGAACTTGTCCGGGTTCTTGAGGAAGTCGATGACCTCCACGAGCTCCTGCTTGGCCTCGTCCACGCCGGCCACGTCGGTGAAACGGACCTTGAGCTCGTTCTCCATGTAGATCTTGGCCTTGTTCTTGCCCAGGGACATGAACCCCGGCTGCTGTCCGGCCATGCGCTTCATGAGAAAATACCAGACACCGATGAAGATGAGGATGGGCAGCACCCATGACAGGAGGTCCCGGAAGAAGGTCGGCTCGACCTCTCCCTTGAAGGTTACCTTGTACTGGTCGAGCATCTGCGAGAGCTCGGGGTCCACGCGGACACTCTTGAAGTCCACCAGCTCACCCGCCTCATCCTTCATCTTGCCCTGTATCTGGTTTTCGCTGATGGCGATCTCGGTGACCTTTCCGTCCTTGAGGAGGTTGAGGAACTGGCTGTACGGGATGGTCTTCACCACGAACATGTGCGCAATGTAGTTCTGCACAAGGAGAACCACCCAGATGCCGATGAGCACGTACCAGATGGAAAACTTGTAGTGCTTTTCCAAAAAATCCTCCTCTGAGCCGGCGAGCATGAGCCTGTATCCATTGTATAGTGACCCTGCATGGAAATTCAAGGACATCCCGGTCATCAACGGGCACAATCCTTGTCTTTGAACCGTTCGGACCCTCCTGCGCCTCTAAGGGTGTATGGGAGGACGGTGGCAGGGGGAAGGAGAAGAGACTCATGTTCAGAAAGACGATGAAAGGACTGCTTGTCATGCTTGTGCTGAATCCGTTCACCGGCCTTGCGGCCGGCCAGAAACACGAGGTGGCAACCTTTGCGGGGGGCTGCTTCTGGTGCGTGGAGTCCGCCTTCGAGGGTGTGCCGGGCGTCATCAGCGTGGTGTCCGGGTACACGGGGGGCACCACTGAAGACCCGACCTATGAGGACGTCTCATCCGGGTCCACGGGTCATGCCGAGGCTGTCCAGGTGACCTACGACCCGAAGAGGGTGACCTATTCCCGGCTGCTCGACGTGTTCTGGCGGCAGATCGATCCCACCGATGGGGGGGGACAGTTCGTGGACCGCGGGTCCCAGTACCGCACCGGGATATTCTACCACACCGATGAGCAGAGACGCCTTGCGGAAGAGTCCAAGAAGAACCTGGAGAGGTCGGGGAAATATCACGGGCCGATCATCACGGAGATCACGAGGGCGGGGAAGTTCTACCCGGCCGAGGACTATCACCAGGACTATTTCAGGAAGAACTCCATACGGTACAAGTTCTACCGCCACAATTCGGGGCGGGACCAGTATCTGCGCAAGACCTGGGGGGACGAGGCCCCCGGCTCCATCAGACTGCCGACCTACACGGCGGAGAACTACAGGAAGCCGGGCAGGGAAACCCTGAGAAAGGCACTGTCGCCCCTGCAGTACGAGGTCACCCAGGAGGAGGGCACCGAGCCGCCATTCAGAAACGAGTACTGGGACAACCATCGTGAAGGCATCTATGTGGATGTCGTATCGGGAGAGCCCCTGTTCAGTTCCCGCGACAAGTTCGACTCCGGAACCGGCTGGCCGAGCTTCACCAGGCCGCTCGTACCCGGCAGCATCGTGGAAAGGAAGGACACGCGCCTCTTCATGACGCGAACCGAGGTGAGGAGCAGGCATGCGGATTCCCACCTCGGACACGTGTTCGCCGATGGCCCGGCGCCGACAGGGCTGCGGTACTGCATGAACTCGGCCTCCATGCGGTTCATCCCGAAGGAGGACCTTGAGAAGGAGGGCTACGGTAAGTTTCTGGGGCTGTTCGAGAAATGAGCCCTGCAGCGTGAAGGCAGGGCTCCATCTGGCCGGATGGCGTCCCCCATACGCGCTAGACGGCACCATCCTTCTTCTTGTTCTTCCTGTCCAGGTCCCGCAGCTCCTTGCGCAGGATCTTGCCCACCGCACTCTTCGGGAGCTCGGTCATGAACTCTATGTGACTGGGCACCTTGTAGGCAGCGAGCTTCTCCCTGCAGAAGGCCACCAGCTCTTCCTTGTCAATGGCCTCCCCGGGTTTGGGCACCACGAAGGCCTTGGGCGCCTCGCCCCGGTACGAGTCCGGGACGCCGATGGTGCAGGCCTCGAGCACCTTGGGGTGCGAGAAAAGGATCTCGTCGATCTCCTGGGGGAAGATGTTGTAGCCGGCAGCCACTATCATGTCCTTCTTGCGGTCCACGATGGTGAGGTAGCCGTCCTCGCCAAGGACACCGATGTCCCCGGTGAAGAGCCAGCCGTCCCTGAGAACCTTGTCGGTCTCCTCGGGCTTCTTGTAGTACCCTTTCATGACCTGCGGCCCCTTGAAGCAGATCTCGCCTGATTCTCCAACCTTCATCTCCACCGTGCCGGTCTCCACGTCCATGATCTTCAGGTCGGTGCTCGAAAACGGCACACCCACGGTACCCGGCTTGATGTCGCCCTTCCAGGGCGATGCGGTACCCATGGGCGACGTCTCGGTGAGGCCGTAGACATTGATGAGGTCGCCGCCGGTCAGGTTCTTCAGTTCGTTGATGGTCTCCACGGACAGCGGTGCGGCACCGGCTATGAAGCCCCTGATGAAGCGCAGGTCCATCTTCCGGAACTCCTCGTTGTTGAGCAGGCCGATGAAGATGGTCGGCACCCCGGGCATGAACTCGGGCCTGTACTTCTTCAGCAGCTCGATGATCACCGACGGCTCGGGTCTCGGTACCAGGACATCGGTCCACCCGCCCCAGACCGTGAAGTTCTGGATGCCCGTGAACCCGGCAGAGTGGAAGAACGGGAAGATGGCCATGATGCTCCCCTGGCCGTCAATGACGTCGTAGAACCAGGCCTTGAGCTGCTGCACGTTGCAGGACATGTTCGCGTGCGTGAGCATGACGCCCTTGCTCACCCCGGTGGTGCCGCCCGTGTAGATGAGCGTTCCCACGTCGTCCCAGGCCGCCTCGGGCGCCACGGGCGAGTCATCGTACCGCGCCATGAGGTCGGTGAACCGCAATACATCGCGGCCCGGCTCCACCTTGCGGTACATCTGCTTCTTCACGAGCGGGAAGAGCTGCTTCTTGGGAAAGGGGAGGTAGTCGTTGATGTGGCAGGTCACGATGTGCTCTATCTTCGTTTCAGGCTTGATCTTGATGGCCCTCGGCAGCAGGAGGTCGAGGGTTATGAGCACCTTCGCATCGGAGTCGTTCAGCTGGTAGGCGAGCTCGCGCTCGGTATACAGCGGGTTGTTCTGGGCTGCGACGGCGCCGATGCGCCAGGTGGCGTAGTTGGCGATGACCACCTGGGGTATGTTGGGCAGCAGCATGGCAACCGTATCGCCCTTCTTCACGCCGAGCCCCGTCAGCGCCCTGGCGAACACGTTCACCATGCGGTCCAGCTTCTCGTAGCTGATAAGCTTGCCCATGTAGTTGAGGCCCGCCTTGTCCGGGAAACGCTTTGCCGTCCGGGTCAGCACCTCGGGCATGGTGATGCGGTCAAAGGTGATCTCTTTCGGTACGGCCTTCGGATAGTTCTTGTGCCAGATCCTGTCAAAGCCCATAAAACCCCCCTCATGAACGTGGTAGAGAAAACCCGGACCCTTCCCGGGAGCGACAGCATGTCTTATAGTATTACAATAATAATCGAACCAGTGTCTATGTCAAATGGACAAAAAAATCGGGCGCCACGAGGCGCCCGTTGCGTGTGCCCATGTCCTCGGTTTCCCGGAGCCTGCCCCGGGACAGGTCATATCATGGGGCATTCCCCTCTTCCCGTCCGCATTCCAGGAACCTCTTCCAGTCGCTCCCCATGTCCTGAAACGGCCCTCCCCGCGCCAGGACGTCGAAGTCACCTTTCACGTGCGCCCGGGCACTGCTCCACTCGTAGTCTTCCGGCGCCGAGACAAGTCCGGCGCGGACAGGGTTCCTCTCGATATAGCGGGCCGTGGCCAGAAGGGCATCCCCGTCTACGACCCAGGAAGAAAACCTGCCCTGCCACAGGTGACCTTTCCATCCGTGCCGGGCGTTCACCATCCTCGTATACCGTCGGTGCACCTGCCCGAACGCTCGTGCCAGCCCGTCTCCCGAGCGTGGAACCGCCAGAAGATGGACATGGTTCGGCATGAGGCAGTAGCTCCATATCTCGATCCCGTACACATAGCACCAGCGGGCCGTCAGTTCCCGATATGCGAGAAAATCCCCCCTGGAGAAAAACACCCGCTGCCGCCTGTTCCCCCGCTGGGTGACGTGATGGGGGCGGCCGGGCACCACCACGCGAGCCGAACCGGCCATGGTTCCCCTGATGACCTCCTCATTTCATGTCACGAACGATCAACTTCATCCTCTATACCCCACATCGCCGCAGTACACCAGACACAGGTGGTCTGCATGCGACCGGGACACCAGACCTGGCCTCATTCATGTCCGCCAGGGGATATGTCGATACGGGGGTTATGCTTATAATTAAAATACGACGTGGCCCAGGGGGCGGCCTCCATGAGATACTACAAGCAGTTCCATAAACGGAGCTTCATTCCTGTCGTTTCGCTGCTGGTCGGTTTTGCCTGCGTATTCCTCGCCGCATTCTCACGCACGGATATCGACGCACGGGCTATCTTCTTTTCATGCGGGATGGTGTTCATCGCCGGCGGGTGGGTCGTACGCAAGGGCCAGGCACATTTTCTCGACATCGACGATGAAAAGATCGTTCATCGCGGATTCAGGCAGTGGACGATCCTGAAATCCGATATCACCCGCGTCGAGCGCGGCAGAAAAGGCTGGCTCGACGACAACGAGCTCTTCCTCAAGATCTACGTCCACCGGAAATCCTATGTCGTGGACGATGGATTCATCCCGGACGAGGATCACGTGCAGGAACTGGCGAAGGCCATCGGTTCATGATCGCCTGAGCCCGCCGGTTCGTCCCCTCAGGTGCGGCATGAAGCAGGCACCGATGATTCCCGCTGCACCGCACATCGAAGAAAACCACTTGTCTTGGAGCACAATACATGTATGATCATCACATGTAATGCACCACTACAAGACATGGGAGGATTGCACAGAGACATTTCATTCACGTGAGAGGGGGGCTTTCGATGGACAGTTCTGTTCACGGCGGAATGAACACCCGGGATCATTCATTGGCTGAGAACCCTTACCTTATCCCCTTCAGGCGCTCCGACCTGAAGCGTTTCCCATTCTTCTCATCCATCATCGACCAGCATCAATTCATCAATGCCATCAACCTGAAGAACTTCGTGGACGGGCAGATGTTCGCCCACATGGCCTACCCGCATACCAGGGAGGAGTTTCTCTTCAAGGTGGTCCCCGGTCCATGCAGCCGCTCCGAGGTAACCTTCTCGCTCCCGGAAGGATCCGCACAGAGCTTCGAGGACTTCATCTGCAAGGGCATGGTGATCGACAACGGCAAATCGGTGATGATGATGCAGGCCGATCCCGTTCTCATCTCCCCCGAAACGCTCACCATGCGCCTGCGGAAGACAGGCGTCATTTACCATGCGCGCCGCAGCAGGAGGTACCTGTGCCGGGATGTCAATGCCCGGGTCTGTCACGGAGATTTTGAATACGCCGGGGCCCTCTACGAGTTCAACCCGGCAGGACTCCGCATCGAGCTGAAAGGCCTCGCGTGGATCCCTACGGAATCCGAGAGCGTTTCCGAACCGATCAAGGTCGACCTGACCCGGAACGGGCGCCCGGTCTTCTCCGGCATGGCGAAACTCATCCGCACCGAAAACCTTGGCAGGACCATCGTGCTGGCCCCCATGAACATTCCCCGGAAGCAATACAGCGAGAGGAAAAACCGGAACCCGCGGCTGAACCTCGTGCCGAGCCCCGAGGTAAAGTTCACCCATCCCCTGACCGGGAATGCCGTGTCCTACGACATCGTCGAGATAAACGCATCGGGCTTCTCCGTGATGGTGGAAACGGATTCCTCGCTCCTCATGCCGGGCATGATCATCGACGAGGCCTTCATCGAGTTCGCGGGAGGATTGAGACTGGGATGCCCGGTCCAGGTGGTGCACGGGGAAAAGAAGAAGAAACACTCCACCCAGTACGGCTTCATGATCACGGACATCGACGTCCACTCCTACAACAGGCTCTTCGGGGTCATATCCAGGGCCGACGATCCCTGCGCGCGCGTGTCCTACGACGTGGACATGGCGTCCCTGTGGAGCTTCTTTTTCGAGTCAGGCTTCATCTACCCGGAGACATACACGTCCATTGCCCAGTACAAGGACGACTTCAAGGAATCGTACAGAAAGCTCTACCACCAGTGCCCGGACATCTTCGCAAGCCTGACCTATCAGCGCAACGGCGTCATTTATGGTCACGTGTCCCTGATCAAGGCATACGAGAGGGCGTGGATGGTCAACCACCTGGCGGCCAAGGACATCGGGATGAAGATGACCGGATACCATGTCCTGGGCCAGATCCTGAACTACTTCGACAGCATAACCCGCATGCCGTCCATAGGCATGGATTACATACTCGTCCACTTTCCCCAGGAACAACGTTTTCCCAACGACTTCTTCAGCGGGGTGTACCGGGCACTGAACGACCCTTCACACCTGTCCATGGACGTGTTTGCGAGCCTGGGCGTAGATCTTTCCGGGCCGACCCCCGCCCTGCCCGGAGGCTGGACCATGAGGGAGAGCGCTCCCGGGGACATACGGGATCTCCATGCGGCATACCGGCAGATCTCCAGCGGCATCATGCTGGACGCCTTCTGCCTCGACACCCCCGGGACCAGGGGGCAGTCCATCGAGGTCACGTATGCAAGATACGGTTTTCACCGGGTGTGCAGGGTATACACGCTGATTCACGATGGCCTGCCCCAGGCATACCTCATCATGGACCGGACCGACAGGGGCATCAATCTCGCGGAGCTCATCAACGGCATCAAGGTCATCGTTCCCCGGGACAGCCGAGTGCCCTGGTATGTGCTCCATGCAGCCATCGGCACGTGCAGCGTGGAGTATGAAACCGGCCCGGTCCCCGTGCAGGTGTTTCCCTGCGATTACATGGACAGGGCAGGCATTCAGTACCGGAAGAGGCACGCCGTGTGGGTCCTGGACACCCGCTACCTCCACTCCAACATCGATGTCATGAAAACCATGGCCCGCTCGAACTCCACGTCTTATCTCAAGGGGGTGCTCAGCAGCTTCATCAGGAACCCCTGAGGGGCCAGGCGCCTCTTCCTGGAGGCGTTCCAAGGAGATGCCTGCACGTGCACGGGATATCCTTGCATTTTTCGTCATTATGGGTGATTCTACCGCAGCACGATTCGCAGGAAACAAACCATGCAGGGGGGTATCGTGGTACAGTATCAACTCGACAAGCCGGACAATCTCGTGGAGCTCTTCGAGAACAGCGTTAAGAAGTTTTCCGACAGGCCGTTCCTTGGCACCAAGAACAAGCAGGGCGCATATGAGTGGGTCACCTTCAGGGAGGTCGGCCGTCGCGTGGACAACCTGCGCGGTGGACTCGCGGGCATCGGCGTGAAGAGGGGCGACGCCGTGGGCATCATCTCCAACAACAGCACCGACTGGGCCGTGGGCCACTACGCCACCGTGGGCCTCGGTGCCTTCTACGTGCCCATGTACGAGGCGGAGCTGGTCCACGTATGGGAGTACATCATCAGGGACAGCGGGACAAAGGTCCTCTTCGTCTCCAAGCCGGAGATCCTGGACAAGATCAGAGACTTCCCGTCCCGTATTCCATCCCTCGAGAAGATCTACCTGATCCCCGGTCAGGGCGAGGGCACGATGTCGGAGCTGGAGAGGATCGGGGAGAAGAATCCCGTCACATCCATCTATCCGGACCCCGAGGACGTGGCGGTCCTCGTCTATACCTCGGGCACCACGGGTGATCCCAAGGGCGTCCTCCTCATGCACATGAACTGGACGAGCAACCACCATGCCCGGGCAAAGGCCTATCCCGAGTTCAACGAGAACGACCGTTCCCTGTCCCTGCTGCCCTGGGCCCACTGCTTCGGCCTGGGAGAGCTCCATACCTTCACGGCCCTGGGGGGGTCCTCGGGCTTCATGGAGAGCACGAACACCGTGGTGCAGGACATGGCCGCCATCAGGCCGACCTTCCTCATCGCCGTGCCCCGCATCTTCAACAAGGTCTACGACACCATCGTCACCAAGGTGAACGATGCCGGCGGTTTCAAGAAGAAACTCTTCGACATGGGGGTCGAGGCGGCCAAGCAGCGGCGTCTCCTGGCAGAGCAGGGCAGATCGAGCTTCCTCGTGGACCTCAAGTTCAAGCTCGTGGACAAGATCGTGTTCCAGAAGATCCGTGACCTCTTCGGGGGCAGGCTCCGCGGGTCCATGACAGGCAGCGCCGCCATGAACCCCGACATCTCCAGGTTCTTCTACGATATCGGCATCCCGCTCTACGATGCCTACGGCATGACCGAGACCACACCCGGCATCACCATGAACTGCCCGTCGAAGTTCAGGATCGGGAGCGTGGGCCCGGTCATGGACAAGGTCAGGGTGGTCATCGACCAGTCCGTGGTGGAGCCCGGGGCGAAAGACGGGGAGATCATCTGCTACGGCCCCAACGTCATGAAGGGCTACCACCACAAGCCCGAGGCAACCAGTGAGATCATGACCCAAGACGGCGGCATCAGGACCGGCGACCGGGGCCGTTTCGACGAGGACGGGTTCCTCTGGATCACGGGAAGGATCAAGGAGCAGTTCAAGCTGGAGAACGGCAAGTATGTCTTCCCGGCGGCGCTGGAAGAGGATATCTGTCTGAACCACTTCGTGCAGAACGCCCTGGTCTACGGCGCCAACCGACCGTATACCGTCTGCATGATCATTCCCGACGCGGTTGCCCTGAAGGCATATGCACAGCGGAACAACCTCTCCGGTGATGTCAGGGAACTCGTCGAGCGGGAAGACGTCAGGAAGATGATCACGCAAGAGATCCTCGCCGCCTTGAAGACCAAGTACGGCAGCTACGAGATACCCAAGAAGTTCCTGTTCGTCACGGAGCCCTTCACGCTGGAAAACGGGATGCTCACCCAGACCATGAAACTCAAGCGCAGGGTCATCACCGAAAAGTTCAGCGACATGATCGAGGCCCTGTACAGGGAAGAGGCGTGAGCAACCAGGGAGGGACGCTTCCCTTTTCAGGAGTGCCCTGCAGCTTCTGGTGCTGGAAGTGTCCCCTTTCCGTGTCATGATCATATCAAATCCACCGATATTATTCTCTCTATGACATTTTGAATCCTTGTGGATTGAAAATCATCCAACAGTAATGATACCCATTCATCAAACATCTGTGAGGTGATCACTATGGCTACCCGGGGAAGAAAACCCTTGACCATACGGAACGGCGACAACAAGACCACGCTCATCAAAAGGAACTATTACATCGAAGAGCGCCATGCAAAGGCCCTGACCGTTCTGTCAGCCCTTACCGGCAAGGAACTCTCGCTGCTCGTGAACGAGGCGATCGGGGTACTCATCAAGAAATATCAACCCAAAACCGACATCAACCTCCTCGATCTGAAATCCATCGACAAGAAGGAATAGTACCGGAGGCATTCAGGGCTGCAGCAGCATACATGGACCGTCTCCCGTTCACCGGAGAATCCTTTCTGCGTGTCGTACCATCACAGCGAGCCGTACAGGGGTTTTTCTCGAGTCACACAGGTAACGATGGGAGACGAAAACCCTGTCCTCTCCTCGGCCACGAATTGCTGCCGGGATGCCTGGTCCAGTGCAGTGGAAAAAGACGGTTGGCGAAACCATTCGTTGAAGGTATAGAATGAGCCGATACATGCAAGAAAGACATTAAACCTGCAAAGGAGAGTACCTGATGTTCAACGTCACGGAAAAGGCGTCCGAAATGGTCGGAGAGTTCTTCAAGAACAGGGAGAAGGTGGAGCCCCTGCGCATCTTCATCTCAGGCATAGGCTGAGGCGGTCCCCAGCTGGGGATGGCTCTGGACGAGTCAAACGAGAACGACGAGGTGTTCGAGAACAACGGGTTCACGTTCGTCGTCGAGAAGAAACTCCTCGACGAGGCGAAGCCCATCACTGTGGATTATGTCATCACGCCACGGGGTGAGGGGTTCGTCATCAACACGGGCATGAAGAAATCCACAGACTGCGGCGGCTGTACCAGCTGCTGAGCCGTAAAAAATCATCAGGCCCCCGGGAGTTCCGGCTTCCGGGGGCCTTTCCCTGCCCGCGTCATCCATCCCTCGATTTCCCATAGAACGGTCGATGCCCCTGACGCCCACGAGAAGGTCCTCCTGCAGGAGCTCAACGACCTCATCGCAGACCGGACGGTCAAGCGGATAGCGGATTGATCCTTGACGAGCCGGAATGATCCGGCCACTTGCAGGCCTTGCTTCCGGTCGTCCAGGTACCTATAGAAGGCATAAAACCAGAGCGCGGCATTGTGGGCAGCATGCATGACCTTCCCCTGAGACGGCGCACAAGGTCGTCAACGGAGGAACGTCATGAAACAAACCAAGGTGTGGTTCGTCCTATCCCTCGTCTTGTCGGCCCTTCTCTCCCCTGAGGTCTCCAGGGCTGACCTGTGCAGCCAGGCCGTACCCTACGAACACGACGGCACCAGGCTCGTCGGCTACCTGGCCTATGACGACGCAGTCAAAGATCCCCGACCGGCGGTTCTGGTCGTACACGAATGGTGGGGGCTCAACGACTACACCAAGAAACGGACCAGGCAGCTGGCCGAGCTGGGATATGTGGCATTTGCCGCCGATATCTATGGCGAGGGCCTCGTGGCGAAGGACCGCACGGAAGCGGGATCCATGGCCGGGAAATTCAGGGGAGGAGACCGGGCCCTCCTGCGGGGCAGGGTCAACGCCGGACTCCAGGCGCTCCTGAGCAACCCCCTCGTGGACAAGAGACACGTGGCGGCCATCGGGTACTGCTTCGGCGGCACCACGGTGCTCGAACTGGCGCGCAGCGGTGCCGACATCGCCGGTGTGGTCAGCTTCCACGGCGGACTCGACACGCCGAAACCGGCCACTGCAGGGAACCTCAAGGCAAAGGTCCTGGTGCTGCACGGCGCCGACGACCCGAGTGTCCCGCCCGCCCAGGTAAGCGCCTTCCAGGAAGAGATGCGCAGCGCCGGGGCTGACTGGCAGCTCGTCATGTACGGCGGGGCGGTCCACAGCTTCACCAACCCGGACTCCGGCTCTGAGCCGTCGCGTGGTGCGGCCTATGACGAGAAGGCCGACAGGCGCTCCTGGGAACACATGAAGGTCTTCTTTGCCGAGATTCTGGGAAGCCGATGATCAGGAACGTGCCTTCTCCCGGCGATATTCATGAAAAATGAACCTGTCGCCGTTCTTTTCCTGTGATAGTATGTGCGCACCGGACCCGCATGGTACCCGTGCACTACCGCACCCGGGAGAACGATGCCGGGGGGACACGTACTCGATACGCACACCTTCGTGGCATATCCGGTTCGTGTCGAAGCATCCAGGAACGGCCCGGAAAACGGGGTCCGTATACCGTTATCGGTGATACGTGTGACGGCCAACCCTTGAAAATACCGGGCGGCGGCAGAAAACCACGAACGGAGGAGCGATGAAGGAAAAGGCTTTTCAGGAGTGTTACCCCGAGGACCTGAGCCACTGCTACGGGTGCGGAAGGCTCAACGAACACGGCCACCACATCAGGAGCTACTGGGAGGGGGACGAGAGTGTGGCCCGGCTCACCCCGGAGCCCTTCCACATGGCGATGCCCGGATTCGTCTACGGCGGACTCATCGCATCGCTCGTCGACTGCCACTCCACAGGCACCGCTGCGGCGGCTGCCTACCGGAGGGAAGGTCGAGCCATGGACAGCGAGCCCGCCCTCAGGTTCGTGACCGCGTCGCTGCACGTGGATTACCTCCAGCCAACACCCCTCGGCGTGGAGCTCACCATCCGCGGGAGGGTGGAGGAGATTTCGGAGCGCAAGGTCGTGGTGACCAGCACGGTCTATGCGAAGGGAGCCGCGTGCGCAACGGGCAGGGTCGTCGCCGTGAGGATGCCCGCGACCATGGGGAGACGTCACTAGGCTCGGTTGGGAAGAGGGCAGTACAGTGGATCACCTGTACTGCCCCCCTGGTCTCGAGATACAGGTTACTTATCCTTGAACTTGGGCTCACGCTTCTTGGCGAAGGCGTCCACTCCCTCCTTCTTGTCCTGGCTCGCATAGCAGATGCCGAACTGCTCGCGCTCGTACTTCATGGCCGCATGGAGGTCCATGGCGATACCCTCGTGAACGGCCCTCAACGCTGCCTGGACCGCGATCCTGCTCTTGGAGGCAATGGTAGCCGCGAGCTTCATCGCCTCCTCCACCACGGTCCCCTTGGGCACTGCCCTGTTTACCAGGCCGTATTGCTCGGCCTGCTTCCCGTTGATGAAATTGCCGGAAAGGATCAGTTCCAGCGCCCTTCCCGTGCCGATGAGCCGCGGGGTCCGCTGCGTCCCACCGTATCCCGGTATGATGCCCAGCTTGATCTCCGGCAGGCCGAGCGTCGCGGCCTCGTCTGCAAGGCGTATGTGGCAGGCCAGCGCCATCTCCATGCCGCCCCCGAGGCAGAACCCGTTGACGGCTGCGATGATGGGTTTGTCCGCATGCATGATCAGGTCGGTGATCTCCTGGCCGGGAATCAGGAAGTCCGCCCCCTCCTGGGCGGTCTCGAAATCGTTGAGCTCGCTGATATCCGCCCCGGCGATGAATGCCTTGCCCGCCCCGGTGAACACGACGACCCTCACGTCCCTGTCGGCCAGCGCCTTGGTCAGGGTGTCGCGGATATCGGCCAGAACGGGCCTGCTGAGTGCATTCATGGGTGGGTTGTTGATCTCCATGAGGGCGACCCCCAACTCGTTGGCGGAGTAGGAACACAACTTGCCTTCATTGACTTTCTTCATACCGTCTCCTTTCTATCGAATATACCCTGGTGAAGTGCATCGCTGCCATGTCGGCATTGCCCTTGCCGTCCCATGGTCTGTCTCCCGCGACCCCATGAGACCAGTCCCGATTCTTCGTGATCGTCATATCATACCATCGACTCGGCCCCATTGGAATGATGATACGAGATTCAGGGTCGCGGAGAAAGAGTTCCCCTTTGGTCCCCGAGGGTATCATCCGGATATCCAGGACCTTCACCGTGCCGTCGAGTGCCTTCCCCGCCCGTTTCAGGTGCTCGTCATCGACACGTATGCACACACCGCAGTCCGGGCTGATATGCTTGGGTTCGGGCACGATCTTGTGGGGGATCCCCTGCGCCTTGAGGGTCTTCTCGGCCGGCAGGGCGGCGCCGTGCCGGATTCTCCTTCACGTGACTGTATCTGAGCACTAGCGCACCAGGGGCGGGGTGTCACATGCAGAAAGGGCATGGATATCGGGTATCCATGCCCTTTCTGCATGTTCCGGCTCTCTCCTAGACCAGGCCGACGAGCCTGGCGAAGTTGCCGCCCAGCAGTTTGGCCTGGAGTTCCCTGTCGGGGAACAGCCGTTCGATGCGCCGCTTGATGAAGCCGTAGTCATACCTGCCGTCGGGCCCATGGAAACCGTACGGACCGTCCGTGCCGAAGAACAGCCTGTCAGGACCCATGTATGCCACAGCCTCCCGTGTCGCGCGTTCGCTCGTGTAGCTCGTCTGGGAGAGATCGAGATACACGTTCGAGCGGCCCCTGATTCTTGCCCACGTATCCCCGTACTCCGGGAATCCAGCGTGGGCCAGGATGAGGCTGAGGTTGGGCACGTGAGCAAGGAGGGCTTCGTAGTCACCCTCCTCGCCGAAACCCACATGGAGAAGAAGCGGTTTCCCCGTCGCCGCCAGGCGCATCGCGACAGGTGCGAGCTCCACCGGCCTGAAATGATGCCAGAAGGGATGCGCCTTCACCCCGATGAACCCGGGGCTGTCCCTGTAGCGTTCGAACTCGGCCACCGGGTCCTTCCTGCCCCGAGGATTGACGAAAACCCACCCGAGGAAGCGGTCCGGGTGCCTCTTCACCGCATCGAACACCTTCCGGTTGTCCGGGTCGGGTTCGACGAAGTACGGTTTGCCCAGGATCTTGACCTCTCCCCTGTCCGTGAAATTCGATACGAACACCTTGGCCAGGGGCCTGGTTATGCTGTTCTCGATGAGGGCCTGCATAATCGAGATGAGAAACCTGGGAGGCTCGTGGAAGGGCGCCACCATGCTCCCCATGAGGGCGTTCTTCTCCACCCCGCTCGCATCCATCTCCCTGAGCAGTGCATCCTCTGAAAAAACCTTTTCCTCGAGGTGATAATGACAGTCGATGATCATGAACCCTCCTTATATGCATGGACTATGACCGCTCCTCGGCGGTCGTGAAGGAATCATACGTTACACTCATACCACGGAAAGGATATCACAAGGAACCAGGGGAGGCGTGGTCTTTTTCAGCAGAACTGTCTCATGAGTATCTGGGTGGAGAGCACTCCGATCAGCGCGCTGGTGTCCCTGAACCCGGCACGCTTGAGGCGGGAGCACTTGGCGATCAGCGCCTCCACCCTGTCCGGATCGAAGACGCCCCCGGCCGCAATGGCTTCACGGTCGAGGTAAGGTGCCACCTCCGCTCTCAGGGAGCCGCGATGGAAGAACGACTCCGTGCTGGGTGCACCATAGGGCTGCTTGACCCGGGAAAAGATCTCGCCGGGCAGCTCCTTCCTGAATGCCTTTTTGAGGACATACTTCTCCCTGAGACCCCTGAGCTTGAGCTGTGGGCTCAGCCGTGATGCGAACTCGGCCACGCGGTGGCTCAGGAACGGGTAGCGGCCTTCCACGCCGTGGGCCATGGTCATGCGCTCTCCCTGGGACGAGAGGAGATACCCGGCCAGCAGGAGCTTGATCTCGAGGTACTGGGCCTGGTTGAGGGGGTGCCAGGTCGCATAGGCCTCGGGCATCAGCCTGCCGAGGTCCTCCACAGGATCGTACGCCCCCACGGAGCCTCGGAATTCCTCGGTGAAATACTGCCTGACGGCCGATGTGCTGCGCCAGGTGGGAAGGTGGGAATAGCCGAAGTGGCCCGTGTCGAGGAGATCTTCCCGGTAGAACGACATGAGGAGGCGACCCGATCGCCTCATCTGCACCGGCGAGTAGGGGTAGAGGGCATAGAGCAGGAGGGGCCTCATGGCGGATTCCGGGTATCTGGCCCAGAACCGCCTGATGAGCGCCTCCTTGAAGATGTCGTACCCGCCGAAGAGCTCATCGGCGCCTTCTCCGGTGAGCACCACCTTGATGCCGTTCTCCCGCGTGAGCCGGGAGAGCAGAAACATGGGCGCAGGCGCGGTCCTCAATACCGGCGTCTCGGCATGCCAGACCACCTGCTCGAAGACGCCGCAGATATCGTTATAGCTGACCCTGCGCACATGATGGTGGGTCCCCAGGCTCCTGCCCATGGCCTCCTGGAAGAGCGACTCGTCGAAGGCCGGGTCGGCGAAGCTCACGGAAAAGGTCTCCATGCCCGGTACGTATGTCTTCACGAGCACGGATATGACGCTGGAGTCGAGCCCGCCGCTCAGGTAGGCTCCCACCGGGACATCGGAACGGAGCCGCAGAGAGGCCGCCTCGTCGAGAATCTCGTGGAGGCCTTTCATGGCCTGGGCTTCTTCCTGGATGTCATGGGCTCCCCGGGGCGGGAACGAGACGTCCCAGTAGAGGAACGGCCTCCTTCTCCCTTCCTCGAAAACCATGCACTGGCCCGGCCTGAGCTGCCAGATGCCCTCGAAGACGGTCCTGGGAGCCACAGCCGACCAGAAGGTGAAGACCTGCGCCATCCCCTCGGGGGACAGCCTGAGCCTGCCAAGGACGGGCAGCATGGCCTTGATCTCGGACGCGAAGACGAGGGCATCGCCGTGGGTGGCATAGTACAGGGGGGCTATCCCGAAGCGGTCCCGCGCCAGGACGAGCCGTCGACGGACCGTATCCCACAGGGCGAAGGCGAACTGGCCCTCCATGTGCGCGAACATCTCGATCCCGTACCGCTCGTAGAGGTGCAGGATCACCTCGATATCGCAGCTGGTCCTGAAGCGGTGTCCCTGCCCTGCGAGCTCGACCATGAGTTCACGGTAGTTGAATATCTCCCCGTTGGCGCAGACATGGATCGTGCGGTCCTCGTTGCTCATGGGCTGGCTTCCTGACGCAAGGTCTATGATGGAGAGCCTCCTGTGGCCTATGAACACGGAACCGTCCTGGAACAGGCCCTGCCCGTCTGGTCCCCGGTGCACCATGCTGGACAGCATCCTCCTGACGGCCTGCTCGCTCACGCCCGATGCCTGTCCCGGATGATAGACCCCGATGATCCCGCACATGGGTCCATGTTTGCCAGATCGGTGCCAAGGTCATGCACCACGGCTGCGGCAGGCTCCCGGACTCCGTTCCATGACCCTGTCGGCACGGGGTTCTTCAGGACTTCTGACCGGCAGCGCCGGGGCACGAGCAGTTATGCATGTATCACCGGGCACCCTTGTCCAGTCGAATCATTCTTGTATCAACACGTCTTGGAATGCACGTTTTTGTTTCATCGCGCCCCATCTCCTCCCATGGCAGGGATCACCGGAACACCGCATCGAGACGGGGCGCTGCCGGCATGAGGACCCGCACCAGGTGCCCGCACCTTGTGGCACCGTGAGACAGCCCGTACCGGCGAGAGCGGCAGGGACGCGATCTGACGGCTACGCTTCCATCTTCAGCAGCCCTGCGGCGTTCTCATAGAGGATCTTCCTTTCCAGGGCCCTGTCACCCCGGCAGGCGATCTTCACGGTCTTGACCGGCGTCTTCCTGCCCCCCCAGGGCCAGTCGGAACCGTACATGACACGGCCCGGCCCGAAACTGTTCAGGAGATCCCTGATCTTTTCCGGCGACTGGAAGGAGATGTCCACCGACACGTTGGGAAAGCCACGGAGCATGGAAATCACCTCTCCGACCTGGTATATGCCCGCGTGACCGGCGATGAAGCTCACCCTCGGGAAGGCCTTCACGAGGTCCCTGCAGTAGTGGATCTCCGAGAAGGAAGGGTTTTCCTTGTGTCTCTCTCCCTCGAGGTAGTACGAGCTGTATCCGCAATGAAAGAGCACGGGCAGGCCGTGGGGGGCAAAGGCCTCCACCGCGGCGAAGGTCTCCCTGCTGGTCAGCGGGACGTTCTGGATGGCGGCGTGGAGCTTGAGCCCCCGCGCACCTGCCGCCACGTGAGCGGAAAGCTCCGACGCGACGTCGTAGGCCCGGGTATAGTCCACGCTGGTGAAGGGGATGATGCCCGGGTCCTTTTGAGCTGCGCGCCGCAGGTCCTCGAAGGTCAGGTAGGGTGCGATGGGCATGCATGCACTGTAGGTGACCCCGGCCTCGTCCATGGACTTCCGGCAGTTTTCCCGGGTGGCGGTGAAATTCCTGGCCCGTTCCGCCCTGGTCACCCATCTTCCCATGAGCCGGTACAGGGTATCCCCGCCGCCGAAGTCCCGGTGCAGGAGAACCTCGGAAATGGATATGGGATCGAAGATCCGGGCCTTCCTCACCCCTTTCTTCTCTATGAGAGAACCACCTCCCGGGTAGAGGATGTCTCCCAGATGGGTGTGAACATCGATGACGGGTTCCATGCATACCTCCAAAGGACCCAGCCGGCCATTCCATACAGTCACGAGACCACTGTCTACCATGTACCAACTGTCCCGACCCCTGTCAATTCTCGACCGTCTGTCAGAGGGCAATATACTTTACACGGCAGGAATCCTCCGGTATCGAAGGCATATGGATCCGCCAGGCTGGAACGACCAGATACGAACCATGTTCGGGAACATCGCCCACCGGTATGATTTCATGAACACCCTCATGAGCTTCGGCATGGACCGGCTCTGGCGGAAACGCGTGGTTGCACTTGCCGACCTGCCTGAAGACGGGGTCATGCTCGATGCGGGGGCGGGAACCGGCAGGATCTCCCTCGAAGCATCCCGCACATACCCTCACGCCCGCATCGTCGCCATTGATCTCACCGGCGGGATGATGAAGGTCGGCGTGAAGACATGCCCTCCCCGGGTGAAGTGGGCCTGTGCCGATGTGCTGGCCCTGCCGTTCGAGGATGCCGTGTTCGACGCCGTGGCTTCAGGATTCCTTGTCCGCAACGTACCCGACATCCGGGGGGCCTTCGAGGAGCAGTGCCGTGTCGTCAGACCCGGGGGAAAGGTCATCTGCCTCGATGCCGGTCCTCCTCCCGAGAATGTCCTGAACCCCCTCGTGAAGGCCCACCTGAACTGGGTCATACCCCGTCTCGGGGCACTCATCACGGGGGACGAAGCCGCGTACCGATACCTCCCTGCTTCCACCCAGGCATTCAAGACGGCCCGCCAGATCGCGTCCCTGATGAGCGCCGTGGGATTCGTGGAGGTGGCGTTCGAACGGCACATGTTCGGCGCAATAAATATCGTATGCGGGAAGAGACCCCGATGGTGATACCCACCACCGGCGGTCAATTGATAATGACTGTGTTTTGTGTATGCTACACGATTTAAAGGAGGCTTTTCCTTAAACACGGGTGGAGGGAACCGATGCCTGCGAATCTGCCGCCGACATATCTCGAGGCCGAACGGCGCTACCGGGAGGCCAGGACCACCGAGGAGAAGATCGAGGCCCTCGAGGAGATGTTTGCGATCATCCCCAAGCACAAGGGCACGGACAAGATGCAAGCCGACATCAAGCGCCGCATAAGCAGACACAAGGAAGAGGCACAGAAGAAGAAGGGCGCGGCCAAACAGAAGAGCGCGTTCTCCATCGAGAAGGAGGGGGCGTCCCAGGTCATTGTCATCGGTCCGCCGAACGCGGGGAAGTCCTCCCTGATAACCGCCCTTACCAACGCGGAACCCGAGATCGCGCCGTTTCCCCACACGACCCATAAACCGACGCCGGGCATGGCGCCATACGAGAACATCCAGTTCCAGCTCGTCGACACCCCGCCCATCACGGCCGACTACGTCGACCCTCTCATGATGGACCTGGTGCGCAGGGTCGACATCGTGGTGATCCTGCTGGACATAACCACCGACCCCATCGGCCAGTACGAGGAGATCATGAGGATCCTGGAGGAATATCGGATATTCCCCGAAGGGACCGAGGTCCCCGAGAACATCAGAAGACCGGTGTTCATGAAGAAGATCTCCGTCGTGGTGAACAAGGTGGACGGACCCGGCAGAGAGGAGGACTTCCAGGCCTTCCTTGAGCTCGCCGAGCTGAAGGTTCCGGCACTGCCCGTATCCATCCTGAACGGCACCAACCTGGATGTCTTCCTCCGAATCATCTACGACATGTCAGGCATCATCAGGGTCTATTCCAAGAATCCGGGCAGGGAACCGGACATGGACGAGCCCTTTGTCATCCCCCGGGACTCGACCCTCGAGGACCTGGCAGGAAGAATCCACAAGGACTTCCTGACCAAGCTCAAGTATGCCCGCATATGGGGCAGGACCGTACACGACGGGATGATGGTGCAGCGCGACTATGTGATGCAGGACGGTGACATCGTGGAGATACACCTCTAGACAAGTCCTGTCCCCTGCGCGTCCGACGTCCTTCCGTAGTTTTCCCTTGCCTTTTCCCTTGAAGTCCTCTATGAGTCTCGCGCACACTTCAGATGAGACCATGTACGCGAGGTTGGTACCATGATGAGCTTGTTCATTACCGGATTCATACTCATAGGGCTGTCCGTCTTCATCAGAAAGATGACCGCCCTGGATTGAGGCCTTGCAGGATAAGGCCTGTGCGATAGTCTTTGACAGCAGCCTCCCCTTCCATTACATAGAATTCCCAGGATCCTCTTGCGGAAGTTCTTCTCGAGGAGGTGAGCTATGCCTTTTACCCTTCCCCCGTACCGGCACCCTGACTTCAGCACACGGGAATTCACCGTCGCACCACCTGCACGTTTCGACCGGGCGGTCAAGGACGGGGTGGCGCCTGGAGACTACCACGCGACATCCATCTTTCCGGAGTATTTCCACCTGAGCAGCGCTCAGTGGGTCCTGCCCGGGGAATCCCGCATGGACTGCGTCGCGGTCCTGGCGAATGACGGATCGATCGAGATCAAGGAATTCAGGAATATCAGGGCAGGCGACGAGGTGGCGTGCGGCAGGCGCGAGAACGGGGAAGACGGCATCTTCGTGCACGCCCGGGCCTTTGACTTCATGGACTCTGCCAGCGAGAAGTTCGCCTTCCGGAGCCGCATCACCCGGGAGACATCGTTCTCCATCGACTACGACGAGCTCTATGACCTGCTGGACTACGAACGCCAGCATGGCTTCGTCGTCTGGGTCCTGGGCCCTGCCGTGGTGTTCGACCGCGACGCGAGAAACGCCTTTGCCGGGCTCGTGGGGAGGGGCTATGTGCACGCGCTCCTGGCCGGGAACGCCCTGGCGACCCATGACGTGGAGGCATGCCTCTTCTCCACGGGCCTGGGCCAGGATATCTACTCGAAGCGGACCGTGCCGCTGGGGCACTACCATCATCTGGACGCCATCAATACCATCCGCAGGATCGGGTCGCTGAAGGAGGCCATCGTCCGGGGCGCCCTCACGAACGGGATCATGAAGGCCCTCATCGAGAAGGACGTCCCCTTCGTGCTGGCGGGATCAATCCGTGACGATGGGCCGCTGCCCGAGGTGACCGGTGATGCGTATGCGGCACAAGACGGCATGCGGGCACTGACGAGAAAGGCCACCACGGTCATCGCCATGGCCACCCAGCTCCATGCCATAGCCACAGGCAACATGGCGCCGTCCTACCATGTGGGTACCGACGGGACGGTCCGGCCGGTTTACTTCTACACCGTGGACATGTCCGAGTTCGCGGTGAACAAGCTGGCCAACCGGGGATCGCTCACGGCACGCTCCATCCTGACCAATGTACAGGACTTCGTGGTGACGGTGGAGCGGGGTTTGCGGTTACGGGCGGGGTGACCCCCTCAGGATCTCGGTTCCCGACCGTCCCGCAACGGCGTCCTCAATGGTCTCGATCGAGGTGATGAACGCCCTGCTCCCGCCCGCCTCGAGAAAATCGACCGCCGCCCGTATCTTGGGCAGCATGGAGCCCTCGGGGAATTCTCCCCGCTCCATGTACTTGGTGGCCTGCTCGATGGTGAGTGCGTCCAGGAACCGCTGCCCCGGCGTGCCGTATCCCACGGCCACACCGGAAACGTCGGTGGCGATGACAAAGATCTCCACCCCCACTTCGCAGGCAAGCCTGGCACTGGCAAGGTCCTTGTCGATGACGGCATCCACGCCGGCGAAGGACCGGCCCTCCCGCACCACGGGGATACCGCCGCCGCCGCAGCATACGACCACGAAGTCCATCTCGATGAGCCGCATGATCTCGTTCTTCTCCACGATGGTGAGCGGCTCGGGCGATGCCACCACCCTCCGGTACCCTCTCTCGGTCTTGCGGGTGGCGTACGGCAGTTTTCCGGCCCTCTCCTCGGTGAACACGGGACCGATGGGCTTGGTCGGGTTTTCAAAGGCGGGGCTGTTCTCGTCGACCACCACGTAGCTGATGAGGCTCACCAGGGGCTTGTTCACGGCAATGCCCCGGCGCATGAGCTCGCTGTCCAGGGTCGACTCGATCATGTAGCCTATCTGCCCCTGGGTCTGGGCAACGAGGATCTCGAGGGGCATCCTGGGAACCTCCCCGGTGCACTCCTGCTGCAGGAGGAGGTTGCCCACCTGGGGGCCGTTGCCGTGGGTGATGATGATGCGGTACTCCCTGGTCAGCTGGGCGATCTGGCCGATGGGTATTCTGAGATTGGCGAACTGTTCCTCGATGGTTCCCCGCTGCCCCTTCCTGATGAGGGCGTTGCCGCCCAGGGCCACGAGGAGAACGGGCCTGCGGGGGATCTCCGTGCTCATGCGAGACCCAGCGTCTCCAGCTCGCCGAGGAGAACCTCTTTCAGGGTGGGGCTGCCGTGATCCTCGTACTCGTACCTGACCCTGACGGCTGGCTTGTTGATGGACAGGATCCTGGTGAGCTGGATGGGCGTGGCGAACAGGACCAGGTCGCAGTCCGACCGGTTGATGGTCTCCTCGAGGTCAGCGATCTGGCCGGGACTGTAGCCCATGGCGGGCAGCACGAACCCGATGTGGGGATAGGTACGGTAGGTAGACCGTATGGACCCTGTTGCGAAGGGCCGGGGGTCGACGATCTCACCGGCGCCGAAGACCCGCGCAGCAATGGATCCGGCGCCGAAGGGCATCTCGCCGTGGGTGAGCGTGGGCCCGTCCTCCACCACCAGGACACGCCTGCCCCGGATCCTGTCGGGCTCACTGACGAGCACGGGAGAGGCGGCCAGAATGATCCTCGCCCGGGGGTTGTACGTCTCGATGGTGGCCACGACCCTCTCCACCTGTGAGGCATGGGCACTGTCCACCTTGTTGATGATGGCGATGTTCGCCATGCGCATGTTGGTCTCGCCCGGGTAATAGAGCAGCTCGTGACCCGGCCGGTGCGGGTCGAAGAGCACGATGTGGACGTCGGGCCGGTAGAAGGGCGTGTCGTTGTTGCCGCCGTCCCATACGATGATGTCGGCCTCTTCCTGGGCCTTCTCGAGGATTTTGCCGTAATCCACCCCGGCATAGACCACGATGTCCTGGGCCACCAGGGGCTCGTACTCCTCGCGCTCCTCGATGGTGCACCGATGGAGTTCGAAGTCCTCGTACGTCGAGAACCGCTGCACCTCCTGGGCAAGGAGGTCGCCGTAGGGCATGGGGTGCCTCACCACCACCACCTTCCTGCCGAGCTCCCGCAGGATGGTGCACACCTTGCGGGTGGTCTGCGACTTGCCGCAGCCGGTCCTGACCGCACAGACCGCCACCACCGGCTTGTCGGCCCTGAGCATGGTGTACGCGGCCGCGATCATGATGAAATCCGCGCCGTGGGCCATGGCGATGGAGGCCTTGTGCATCACCTCCACGTACGGGACATCGCTGTAGGAGAAGGCCACCAGGTCCACCTGGTGCCCTGATATGAGCCGTGCCAGCTCGGCCTCCGGGTAGATGGGCACGCCATCGGGGTAGAGCCTGCCCGCCAGCGCAGCCGGGTATGACCGCTGGGCGATGTCCGGGATCTGGGCCGCAGTGAAGGCCACCACCCGATAGCGTGGATTGTCGCGGAAGTAGACATTGAAGTTGTGGAAATCCCTGCCCGCGGCGCCCATGATGATGACCTTCTCGACCATGGCCCTTCCTTTTCCACTGCACATGCACCCTGCTTCTGAGGGGAAATGTATGGCTGGCTTGTTTCCTATTGTAGCGACAATGCGCTGTGCTGTCCAGACGAGGGCACCCGAATCTTTCCTTTGTATCTGCGGGCATGCTCCGGTGCCCTTGCTCCCCGGCGGGTTCCATGCGAGAATGCGCTGCATGTCGAAGGAGATCGAGGCAACCCTCGTGGTCGTCCACGATGAACCCCAGCGCATCTTGGAGAAGGTTTCGGCGCTGAGGTCTCTGGGCCCTTACCGGTTCAGCCCCGGAGTGGTCCTGACACTGGAGGACACCTATTACGATACCCCGTCAAGGCTGCTGTCGAGCCGGGGGATCGCGGTGAGGATACGGCATGTGGGGGAACTGCATCTTTTCTGCATCAAGCATGACGAGCACGTCGATGTCGCGGGCACAGCATCCAGGGACGAGATGGAGACGCCCTGGTCGCGGCAGTGCATGGACCACCTTTTACCTGTCCTCCACAAGCTCCAGGGTGGTATCTGCGAGGTCCCGCCGGAAAGCTGTTCCCCCGGGGAATGTCTCGCCTGCCTGGGCCTCACTGCATTACAGGAGCGCGAGACAACGAGGATCCTCAAGGACGCTTCCCTGCCCGGCGGACCCTGTTCCGGCCCCGTTGCGGAACTGGCCCTGGACCGGGTCTCCTACGCCATCGGCAGTTGCCGCATCCTCCATTATGAAATCGAGGTGGAAGCGAGAACTGCCGATGCCTCCACCTTTGTCAGGGAAATCTCCACCCTCCTGAGCTCTCGTTTCGGGGACACGCTGCAGACCTGGCGATACAACAAGCTCACCACCGGTTTCGCCATCGAGCGGCTCGTCTCCGGAAACAGCCTGTCGCTCAGGCCGGGAACATGCACCTGCCTCGCCAGGGCAGACTATGACCTCATCGATGCGGTCTTGAAGCACCCCTGACAAGGGGCACGTACCAGGGCAGGCGCCGCACGGAAAGGCTTGTCAGGCAGGAACGACCCTGCTTGACAATTCCTCGGACCCCGACTATATCAACCGGGAATCCCCACGGGACGCCCAGTCCATGACAATGACGTTCCCGGCATTCGCTTCGAGAAGGAGGACAAGAGAGTGATGATGAAGGTGCGCTGTGTTTCCATGATCCTGATCCTGCTGCTGGCTGCCTCCTGCACGTCGAGATCAGGGGGAGACATCTCGGACAAGGGCAACATCATCGAGCTGAAGACGAAGGATCACGAGGTGAAGGCCATCAAGGGAAACGTGGAGGAAGGCACCTATGTCCTTTTCAACGCCCGCCCCATGAAGAACCCCGATTCGCTCACATACGTTGACGGCAAGCTGGCCATCATGCCCCAGGATGACTTCAGCAGGTTCAAGTCCACATACGGCAACTTCAGGGAAAGATCGAGCGAAGGCTTCAAGGCAGCCCGGAAGAGCCTCAGGCGCATAACCGTCATCGCCCTGGACGGGCCGACCCAGGACAAGATCAAAAAGCTCATCGAACAGAAGTCGGTCGGGACCAGGGACAGCACCTTCCCCGTGATCAAGCTCAAAATGACGGAACTGAGGGTGCTCGAACTCAAATATCAGAACAAACCGGTGTTCCTCAGCGGTGACGTCGGGAAGCAGTACCTCGTCAGCAAGATAGAGCTCGTCAAGGGTGACGAGACCCTCTGATCCGTCAGGTCCCCGGTTTCATCCGGAGAGGTTTCTTCAGGAGAGCCCCCGGTCCTCGGCGATGGCGGTGCGTGCGATCCGGACCGCCTCGGCAAAGACCGACCTCAGCTCCATGAGCTTGTCGGACATGACCATGAAGAGGATCTCGAGCCTTTTCACCGGGTCGAGCGTGGTGCCCAGGAGCGAATCGATCTCCCTCTGAAGTTCCATGAGGTGCGGATGGTCCTTGAGAAACTGATCCCTCTGGGCGATGAGGCGCGCTACATCGGGGCTTTCCTCGCGCTGAGCCTCGATCCTGGAGAGCTGGCGGCTGTCGAATATCATGGCCTCGTGCCTCTGCCTTTCGTGTGGTCTGCCTCGCGCCTGGCCCTGAATGCCCAGCAAGGGACATGCCACCTCTTTTCTCTTGGAATATCATAATGTTGAGAGCCTGTCTCCATGGAACCATGGGGGGAACGGATAATTTTTATCCTTTTTATGAATTTCTGTTCCTTTTTGCCGTTGCAGCATGCCGGCCGGCCGTGTACAATCCTCCCCACGACCGTCGGCCCTAGTGACCGGCAATTACTGGCTCTATTCCCGAGGGGGGCGTTTTGGAGATGCTCATACCCATCTATCAGGTCGATGCCTTCACAGCGGAACTCTTCAGGGGCAATCCCGCGGCGGTGTGCCCGTTGAAAAGCTGGCTCGACGAGGAAACCATGCAGCTCATCGCCCGGGAGAACAACCTGTCGGAAACCGCCTTCTTCTCGCCTGAGGGGGACCATTACCGCATACGGTGGTTCACCCCGGCCGAAGAGGTCGATCTGTGCGGTCATGCAACCCTGGCCACGGCCTTCGTCATCTTTACCGAGATCGATCATGGCCGCTCGACGGTCCTCTTCGAGTCGAAGAGCGGACCTCTCGGGGTGGACAGGGACGGTCCCCTGCTCTCCATGGACTTCCCCTCCCAGCCGCCTTTCCCCTGCGAAGGACCTGCCGCCCTCGTGGACGGTCTCGGCGGGAAACCCTCCGAAGTGCTCAGATCGGCAGACTACTTCGTGGTCTATGAGAGCGAGGACGAGGTAAGGGAGCTGAAACCGCGTATGGATCTGCTCGGACAGGTGGACCTGCGGGGGGTCATCGTGACGGCCCCCGGTGCGGCATCGGACTTCGTGTCACGGTTCTTCGCCCCCAGGCTGGGCATCGACGAAGACCCCGTGACCGGATCGGCCCACTGCGCCCTTGTCCCGTACTGGTCCGCCAGGCTCGGCAGAAAGGACCTGCACGCGATCCAGGTGTCCGGCCGGGGGGGAGAGCTCCACTGCAGGGACAATGGCGGGCGCGTCACCATATCGGGGCGGGCGGTCACGTACATGCGGGGGACCATAACCATCTGACGCATCCCGAGGCTCTCTCGGGGACGGCCTTGCTGTGCCGCACATGCTCTCATGAAAGGGGAGGAACCATGGAACAGGTGAACCGATCGACCCGTACACGAGAATCCTTCGTCAGGCACACGACATGTGCCGTGTCTCTCCTCCTGACCCTGTCCTTCGTCGCGGCCGGGTGCTCCAGCATGGTGGCACGTCACTTCCAGGATACCGTCGATTCACCATCCGGGACGCTCGTATTGCCCGAGCTCACGGAAACCGTGACCGTCAGGAGGGATTCGTACGGCATACCCTTCGTGGAAGCGAAGAGCATGCCCGACCTCGCCGTGGCCATGGGGTATGTCCACGCATCGGACCGGTTCACCCAGATGGCGGGCTTCAGGCTCATGGCCCAGGGCCGTCTGTCGGAGATGGCGGGTCCACCCATGCTCGACCTCGACATCTACATGCGCACCCTGGGCCTCGCGCGGACGGCGGACATCATGCTCAAAGGCATCAGCCCGCAGAACATGGCCCTGCTCGAACGGTACTGCAGCGGAGTGAACGCCTGGCTGGAGCAGCACAGGGACAGGCTCCCCCCCGACCTGGCACTGGCGGGATACGCCCCGGAGCCATGGAAGCCCGCCGATACCGCACTGATCTTCTGCCTCGTGAACCTGGCGCTCTCCTTCAACCTCTTCGAGGAAACGGCCACACTGACCGTCATGCAGGCCCTGGGGCCGCACAAGACTGCCTGGCTGCTGCCCATCTACCCCGATGAGCCCGTACCGGCCGGTGAAACGGGCAAGCTCGACGGCATAGACCTGGCAGGCGTTTCAGGGTCCCTCTCACACGTGGGTACTACCCAGACCCTCCTGTGTTCACTGGGCCTGGGCGGGTTCGCAGCGTCCAACAACTGGGCCATTGCCAAGGCCAGGACCGCCGGGTCCGCCAGCATCTTCGCCAACGACACCCATCTCATGCTGTCCCTGCCATCCATGTGGAACATGCTGCACGCCAGGTGCGGCACCTTCGATGCCGCTGGCGTGACCCTTGCCGGCGCGCCGGTCATCGTCGCCGGGTACAACGGCCACATCGCCTGGGGCATGACCATGGTCATGGCCGACAACCAGGACCTGTTCCTCGAACAGATGAAGGTCACAAACGGCAGGGTTCATTATCTTTACAAGGGACGGTGGCTGCCGGTCGCCGAACGCAGCGAGACCATACAGGTCAGGGGCGGGGACCCTGTCGTCATAACGGTCCGTGAGACACTCCACGGCACGCTGCTGAACGACGCCATCGGAAGCGACCCCCGGAACATCTTCCAGCCCGGCCCGCTGAAGACCGCCTATGGCATCGCGCTCAAGTGGGCGTCCCTGAGCGAGAACGACAGGACCTTCGACTCGTTCTTCGCCCTGAACACCGCCCGGTCGCTGGACGAGGCCTTCCCCATCATGAAAGAGATCCGGTCCATCGCCCTGAACATGGTCTGTGCGGACAGGGACAACATCGGCTGGCAGGTCACCGGCAACTTCCCGGTGAGGACGGCCGGGAGGGGACTCGTGCCTTCTCCAGGCTGGACCGGGGAGTACGACTGGCAGGGTCTCCTCGACCCTTCCGTCCTGCCGTGGTCCAGGAATCCTGCCGAGGGCTTCATCGGCACTGCCAACCACCGCACCGTGGGCCGGGACTACCCCCATGTCCTGTCATCCTCGTGGTTCTGGCCCGAGCGGGCTGAGCGCATCGCCCAGATGGCGCTCGCCACGGACAAGCACACCCTCAAGAGCACCATGGGCATGCAGCTCGATACCCGCTCGACCTTCGTACCGAAACTACAGGAGGTCTTCGCCGAGAGAGACCTGGCTCAAGGCATCGAGCAGGAGATCGCCTCGTGGGGGGATGCCGGGATGCGCGCACGGGCGCGCCTGGGCCTCTCCATGCTGGGAGAATTCGACGGCGACATGTCGTCCGAGTCCGGCAATGCCGCCCTTCTGGGTGCACTGCTGCACTGCGTGACCAGGAATGTCTTCCTCGACGAACTCGGCCCGGAGGACTCTCGGGCCTTCAAGGCCTTTCTCCTGATCAACAACGAGAGCTACAACGCAACCTGCGACCACATCCTTGTCCGGGGCGACGAGAGCCCTTTCTGGGATGACACCGGGACAACCCCGAAGGAGACCAAGGCGGTGATCCTGGCACGATCCCTCGCCGATGCGGTGCTGTTCATGGAGTCGCGCCAGGGCAAAGACCACCAGACATGGAGCTGGGGCGGCTTACATACCTATATGTGGGAGACCGAGGCATCCAAGATGTCTCCGCACATGGGGTTCATCGCAAAATCCGCCATGGGCGTTCTGAAGCCCTATTTCAACCGGGGTCCCTACCCCGCGCCCGGCGACTACTTCACCCTGAACGTGGCCGGATACATGATGGGCAGGGACTTCGACACCTGGCTGATCCCGGCCATGCGCATCATCGTGGACTTCAGCCTGGATGAACCCATGTACGGCGTGAACAGCTCGGGTCAGTCCGACAACCCCTCGAGCCCCCACTACGACGACGGCATCATGGCCTGGCGCATGGGGAAATACATCTCCTTTCCCTTCGGGGAGGATGCCATAAAGGCCCAGTACAAGGACGTCATGCTCCTGGCGCCCTAGGACCCGCGTGACGGCTCAAGACGGTTGAAAGCACGACACGGGTTCTGGTATGAAGAGTGCACATTTCCATCAGCGAGGAGAGCCCACCATGAGCCTTGAGCGCGTCGCCCTGCACGTCCCCCGGATACTCCTGCCCAAAGCGGGATCTGACCTCACGAGATGGTCCGTGGTGGCCTGCGACCAGTTCACCTCCCAGCCAGAATACTGGCAGCGGGTCGACGAGTACGTGGGCCCTTCGCCGTCCACGCTCCGCCTCATCTATCCCGAGGCACACCTGAACGGTTCCGACGAGAACGGCCGTCTCGCTGCCATCCGCGATTCCATGGACAGCTACCTCGAGCGGGGCGTCCTCGAGCCCCTCAAAGAGGGCTTCGTGCTCATCGAGCGCGTGACCGCCCGGGGCGTCCTGCGCAGGGGGCTCCTCGTCTGCCTCGATCTCGAGCACTACGACTTCCGCGAGGGCAGCATGTGCCTCATCCGGGCCACCGAGGGGACCGTGGTCGAACGCCTCCCTGTCCGCGTCAAGATCCGCTCCCGGGCATCCATCGAGCTGCCGCACATCATGGTGCTCATCGACGATCCCGAGATGACAGTCATCGAGCCCCTGTTCGGTCAGCGCCTCACCAAGCTCTATGACTTCGAGCTCATGATGAACGGCGGCCGCGTCCGGGGGTACCATGTCGATCACCCGAAGACCATCGATGCCATAGCGAAAGGCCTTGCCCGGCTCGCCGACCCCGCCAGGTTCAGCGATCGCTACGGGGTGCGGAACACCGACGTGCTGCTCTACGCCGTTGGCGACGGCAACCACTCGCTGGCCTCAGCCAAGCTCTTCTGGGAACAGGTCAGGGACCAGGCCGCCGACAGGGCATCCGTCATGGGGCACCCTGCCCGGTACGCCCTGGTGGAACTCGTCAATGTCCACGACAAGGGCCTCGAGTTCGAGCCCATTCACCGGGTGCTCTTCAACGCGAAGCCCGAGCAGGTGTTCTCCGCCATGGAGGACTTCTTCGCGCCCAAGGACTCCGAGGTGACCGTGCTCGCCGAGGGCGAGCCCCTCCCCTTCGAAGACAGCCGGGTCCAGGTCATCGACTACATGACCACCCGGTCCGAAGGCCGCGTCGTGATCAGGAATCCGCAATGGAACCTCGAGGTCGGGAGCCTCCAGGCCTTCCTCGATGCATACTGCCGGGAAAACAGGGAAGCGGTCATCGACTACATCCACGGCGACGACGTGCTGCGCGACCTGGCATCGAAACCCTCTGCCGTGGGTTTTCACCTGCCCGTCATCTCCAAGCACGACCTCTTCAAGACCATCATCCTCGATGGGGTGCTCCCCCGCAAGGCATTCTCCATGGGACACGCCGACGAAAAGCGCTACTATGTGGAATGCAGGAAGATCGTCCCCTGAGAGGTGTGCATGAAGGGCCGACTTCTCGAGGAGATTCAGCGGGCCGTCGCCTCTCACCCCGGGCGCACTTCATGGCGGGAGCCGCTCATGGCCTGCGCGGACGCCCACGATCCTCTCTTCGGGCGACTCGGGGAGGTTGCCAACCCGGGCCACCTGCAGCCCTCGGATATCCTGAGAGGCGCCAGAACCGTCATCGCGTATTTCCTGCCCTTTTCCCGGGGCATCATCGCGGGCAACAGCTCAGGCCGGTATGCGAGTGATGGGTGGGCCCGGTCCTACATCGAAACCAACGCGCTCATCGCCCACATCAACACGCGCATGTCCGCTGTTCTCGAGTCCCATGATTTCAGGGCGGGCACCATCGCACCCACCCACAACTTCGACGTGCAGTCTCTTCTGAGTCCCTGGTCGCACCGCCACGCCGCCTACATCGCCGGGCTCGGGACGTTCGGGCTCAACCGCATGCTCATCACGGAGCAGGGGTGCTGCGGGAGGATCGGCAGCCTGGTGACCGACGCCGCGATACCGGCCGACCCGAGGCCGGAACAAGAGTACTGCCCCTTCAGGATCGACGGGTCCTGCGGTGCCTGCGTGAAGCGGTGCCCGGTCGGGGCGCTGAGCACCTCGGCCTTCGACCGTCACGCGTGCTACGGAGCACTCCTGGCCAACGAGCGGCGGTTCGCGCATCTCGGCAGGGCCGATGTCTGCGGCAAGTGTCTCTGCGGGCTTCCGTGCTCGGAAGCGAGGCCGTCATGAGCCGATTCCGGGCCGGGTTCCCGCCATCCTGAAGGCGATGAACAGCCCGAACGCAGTGCACCAGACGTTGATGGACGCGTTGAGGACCGTGTCGAGCACCGAGATGGCGTACATCCCGTTCTGTATGTTGAAGCTGAAGTCCAGCACGCCCAGGAACGTGAGTCCCCCGCCGCAGACCAGTGACAGGTCCCTGCCCCGGGGGTTTCCCTTCATGAGCAGGAAGGCGGCACCGATGAGCGCCAGGGCCAGGATGGTGTCGGGCAGGGGGAAGGAGTGCTCGAACGCATGGTAGCACTGGGGAGGGTTCTCCGGAGCGAGCCCGACGGTGAAGAACCCGATCCAGAAAAGGATGATGCCGAGCCCGGTCAGGAACTCGAGTGCAGCCAGTGCCCGTGTTTCTTTCCTGTTCATGTTCACGCCTCCTTCAATCCTGCAGCGCCCCTGAAGACCGTGCTGGCCACGATAGCCTGAATCGAACCTCCTCGACCCCATGGCATCCATTCACATTCTAATCTACCTTGGTCCGGTTGACCATGAAGATTCCTCTTCATACAGCCCCACGAACTCTTTGACTCCTCCCGGGTCTCTTGTTATGCTCGCCTCACGGGCTTATGGCTGCAGGAATCCGGGAGCACGCCACCCTGGAGGCAGTATGCAGGAGACGCCATATCTGAAAGATCGGTCCGATCTCATCGAGATCATCAGGAAGATCCCCTTTCTCCGTTCATACTCCGACATGCAGCTCCTCGACATCCTCTCCCTGAGCAAGATGCGCAAGTTTGCGCCGGGGGAGCGCATCACCCGCGAAGGCGAACTCGATTCCTGGCTCTACATAATCCTTTCCGGCGAGGTCATCATCTCCAACCTGGGCACAGCCATTGCGATGATCAGCTCCCCGGGATCGACCATCGGCGAGATGGCCATCGTGGACGGCGAACCCAGGTCGGCATCGGTGGATGCAACCGCAGAGACGACCACCCTGGCCATCGACATGTCGGTGACGGAACGCATGAGCGATGCAGGGCGCGAGCGGTTCGATGCCGTCTTCTATCGCCTGCTGGCGAAGATCCTCGTGGATCGCCTGAGGAAAACCTCCCACGAGCTCAGCCAGGCCAGGGACAACATCAAGGAGCTCACCGACGCAATCCTCCTGCAGCAGACTGAGACAAAAAAATAACGGGCATGCTCTTCACGATGTCCATATTCGTGTTTCTTGACACTGTTTGCTGCATTGCCCATAATGGCTTCAGGGAGGTGGGCCCATGAAGTTCGGTGTGAAGGCACGTATCGTGACGGTGACGGCACTGTCGATACTGTGCATGGCGGCCGGCCAGCAGGAGGCGAGCGACCTTATGTGCAGGTTCAACCTCCAGTCCGATGTACAGACCATGAGAATCAACCTCCAGTAGGCAGATGGACACATCGCGAGACATGCCCGCGCGAATGGGATTCATGATCATCGCCGCCTGCATTGTCGTCATCATTGCAGGCATGAAGGCTGCCTCCGGGATCATCGTCCCCTTTCTCCTCTCCATCTTCATAGCGGTGATATGCGGCGGTCCTTTCTCATGGCTGATCAGGAAAAGGGTTCCGTCGGTCCTGGCTGTCGTCATCATCATTGCCTGCGTCATCGCCGTCCTCCTGGGACTGGGGGCTTACATGGGGGCATCGGTCAACAGCTTCCTCCTGGAGATCCCGCAGTATCAGACCCGTATCGAGGACGAATTCATACGCTTCATCTTCTGGCTGAGAGGATTCGGCATCAACATCTCTCAACGCGTCGTCATGGATTTCTTCGACCCGGCCTCCATCATGCAGATCATCGCGAACATCCTGAGCGGACTGGGCGGTGTCCTCACCAACACCTTTCTCATCCTGTTCACCGTGGTCTTCATCCTCATGGAGTCATCCACCTTCCTCAGCAAGATCAAGTCGGCATTCAGGGTGTCCGCCCACACGCTGGAGACCTTCGACTTCATCTTCACGTGCGTGGGCAGGTATCTCGCCATCAAGACATGGGTAAGCCTGGCCACGGGTATATCGGTCATGGTATGGCTCATGATCATCGGGGTGAGTTATCCGGTCCTGTGGGGTCTGGTGGCCTTCCTGCTGCACTACATCCCCAACATCGGTTCGCTCATAGCGGCCATACCCGCAATCCTGTTCGCCATGGTGGACGTGAACGTGGGGACCGCAGTGCTTGCCGCCGGAGGGTATGCCCTGGTGAACCTCGTCTTCGGCAACATCCTGGAGCCGATATTCATGGGCCGTGGTCTGTCGCTCTCCACATTGGTCGTGTTCCTCTCACTGATATTCTGGGGCTGGGTTCTCGGCCCGGTGGGCATGCTCCTGTCGGCGCCGCTGACCATGATCTTCAAGATCGCCTTCGAGAGTTTCCCCTCCACGCGGTGGGTGGCCATTCTCCTCGATTCAGAGGTCGCCCTGCCCCTTGATATGCCGCCCGCAGGCACGAAGTCGCCGGCAGGCACATCCCGGACTTGAATCCTGAAGGATCATCATTTACTCTTATGGTAAGATTCATGCCCCCATGGTATGTACCTTGACAAGGAGACCTGATTCTTGAGACGACTACGGCTGAGCATCTGCCTGCTCCTGATCATCATACTGCCCTGTCAGGCAGGGGCGGCGGCCGATCCCGAAGCGGTCAAACGGCTCGAGGCATCGCTGAAGACCCTGACCCAGATCATGGCCTCGCCGCGGACGGTCATACCATCGGCCCTGCTTCAGAAGGCGAGTGCCGTCGTGATCATACCCAACATGGTCAAGGCGAGTTTCCTGCTAGGGGCACGCTACGGCAGGGGTGTGCTCATGGTCCGTGAAGAAGATGGCCGCTGGGGCAACCCCGTGTTCATAATCCTCGGGGGCGGCAGCTTCGGCCTGCAGCTGGGCCTCCAGTCCACCGACCTCGTCCTCGTCAGCAGGAGGGGGACGATGCTGGACAAGCGCACCAGGAGAAACGTCATGCTGGGAGCCGACGCGTCCATCATGGTGGGAGTCATCGGCATACAGATGGATGAAAATACCTCAACAGACCTCGGAACCGAGATCTATTCATTTTCGCAGACGACAGGCCTGACCGCAGGATTCTCTCTTCAGGGAACCCACCTGCGCCTGGACGATGTCTCCACCGCGGCCCTCTACGGCAAGAGCAGCGTGAGAGCAAAGGATGTGCTGGCCGGAAAGGTCGATACGGTCTCGAATGAGGTGCTGAGGTTCAGGGAAAGGTTTGTGAGGATCGCGGGAAGCACTTCCTGAGGCATGACGGATCAGCGCAGAGCCTATCTCTACGGGATGGTCACCGTACTCCTGTGGTCCACTGTGGCATCGGCCTTCAAGCTTTCGCTGAGGTACATGGACCCCATCCAGCTCCTCCTGTATTCCTCACTGACATCCATCACCGTCCTGGGGCTCATCCTGAAGGCCAGGGGAACACTCGGGCGCATCTTCACGTACACTGCACGACACTACATGCTCTCCCTCCGGCAGGGGTTTCTCCTGCCTTTCCTCTACTACATCATCCTGCTGAAGGCCTATGATCTCCTGCCCGCACAGGTTGCGCAGCCACTGAACTACACCTGGGCACTGACCCTGGCTTATCTGTCCGTCCCGCTGCTGAGGCAGAAGCTCCATCCCAGGGAAATCGTGGCGGGAATAATCTGCTACTCCGGGGTCGTGGTCATTGTCAGTCGGGGACAGATGCCCGGTCTCGAGTCCTTGAACCCGCTGGGGGTCATTCTTGCCCTCGTGAGCACCATTGTCTGGTCTCTTTCCTGGATCACTTCAACGCGCGACGACCGCGATCCCGTGGAAAGCCTCCTGACGGCCTTTCTCTTCGGTCTGCCCTTTATCCTGGCAGCTTGCCTGCTCACTTCATCGGTGGTGGTAGAGGACGTGCGTGGCCTTGCCGGGGCGGCCTATGTGGGTGTTTTCGAGATGGGCATCACCTTCGTCTTCTGGCTCAATGCCCTGAAGCTCTCCAAGAACACGGCCCGGGTGGGGAACCTCATCTTCCTGTCCCCGTTCATCTCACTCTTGTTCATACACTTCCTGGTCGGCGAAGAGATCCTCGTCCCGACCTTCGCAGGGCTCGCGCTCATCGTGGCAGGGCTCATGGTGCAGGGAACAGGGAGTTCTTCACCGTAACAGGCCGCCGGGGAGGTATACGAACAAAAGCGATGAAATGTGATCGGAAGAAACACACCGACTACCCCCGGCACAGGTCCGGGGGTAGTCTTGCTGCCTTTTCAGAAAGCGGTTTGACTTTTCTTGCTTACTGAGCTGTTGCCGGTGCCTCAGCCGGTGCCTCGGCCGGTGCGCCTTCCACCGGTGCGCCTTCCACCGGAGCGGCGGCCTCAGGAGCAGGTGCTGCCTCTTCTGCGGGAACCGCCTCAGGGACAGGTGCTGCCTCTTCGGTCACTGCCGGCTGTTCTGCAGGCTGTTCCTGCTTCTGGCAACCGGTGAAGAACATCATGATTCCAAACACGACAACCACGAACAACACCCATAAAGAACCCTTCTTCATCTTCTTCATCTCCTATCCTTTTTATTTTCTGCCGATTTTACTCGGCAGGTGCTGTCTCTCCCTTTTTCGTTCGTGATGCAGGACACAACCCCGCATCTACCTTTGACTTTTCGCTCCATGACGCATGGAGCAGGGGAAAACGACCCCGTATGGGGGAATACGCCACGGCAATGACCGGTGCATCTGTGCCGATGCACATCCGAGCGATGCATGATCTCTGGCGTTCCCACCCTCATACATATCATTCAAGCTCTGAAAAATACTGTTGTCCTTCATAAACCAGTCAGAATGATTTGTCTATCCCTTTTAGACCGGTGCTGTCTTTATTTGCTCAGGACGAACTCATCCCTGCGGTTCTTGGCCCAGGCCTCTTCGTTCTGCCCGGGATCGGCCGGCTTCTCCTCACCGTAGCTGACGGTGGAAAGGCGCGACGCGTCTATACCCTGAGCGGCCAGATAGTCGTATGCGGCCTTTGCCCTGCGCTCGCCGAGGGCGAGGTTGTACTCGTTGGTGCCCCTTTCATCGCAATGTCCTTCGACGCTCACCTTCAGGCCCGCATTGGCCTTGAGGAACGCGGCAAGCTCATTGAGCGCACCGATGGCTTCTGCGCCGAGATCGAACTTGTCGAAGTCGAAGTAGATCTTTTTATCGAAGACCACCGTTTCTCCCGCAGCAGGGACAACAGGACCACCTGCCGGTATTCCCTCTCCGGGTTTCATTTCCTGGCCCGGTGCTGCCGGTGCCGCCGGTGCCGGCGGGGTAACTTCCGCGCCAGGCTCTGCAGCCTTCTTGGCGCATCCGGCCAAGGACAGAATGATGAGCGCACAGATGATCGTCACGGTGAACATGATATTTCTTTTCATTTTCCCTCTGTTCCCCCTCTTCACTCGCAATGAGTAGGATTTGGGTGACTTCATACTCCTTCGGTACAAAATTACAAGGATAAAAACAGCCTGCCCGGGAAGAATTCGGTATTGTCTGGACAGGTGTTGGTTGCCACAGTTTTATTTCTTACGGTTTCTCCGTATTGGTTGTCGTATCGGGCCCTTTTGATGATTTCTGACTTTCATTTCCCTGAAAAACACGTTCTCACCTGTCTCTGCGGGGATACGATCGCGGTTCACTATCTACAGGAGGGAGGGAAAGGCCGGAGGAAGCCGGAACACTGACCCCGGCGGAAGAACGGGGGCTGATCAGGCTGCAGTGGCCAGCAGCTTGCGTTCCTTGTGCTCTTGGGAGCCCACGACCTTGAGGAACCGTTCGATGATCTTGTCTTTCAGTTCCTGGCGGTCTTCCGGCGTCAGGCCAGACACGTTCACCCTGCCGCCAGCGGCCTTCTCATGACCGCCGCCTGTACCGAGACCGCGCAGCACCTTGATGGCCACCCTCCCGGCCCACCAGCCCCTGCGGGTTGTCCTCACGGACATGACTATCTCCTCGCGATACTCACCGATACACAGGCTCCAGTGGATGTTCTCCATCCTGAGGAGGAAATCAGCCATCTCTGCTGCGATATCCGGGTTGTGCAGCCTGCCCATCTGGGACACGATCACGTCCCCGTACTGGACGGAGCTGTTGATTCCATCAGCGAATTTCAGGAAGTAGGACTTAGGTATGCGCGGGTTCTGGATGGACGAGAGCGTCTTGGGGGCTATTCTGGGAAAGAGGAAATTGAAGGCATCCAGGTCCGCCTTCGTCGCAGACCGCAAGAGGCCGTTGGTATCGGTCTTCAGCCCATAGAAGAGACCGGTGGCGAGCATCTTGTCCAGGGGAAGATCGAGTTCGCGGAGGTATTCGGTCAGGATGGTGGACGTGCTTCCGTACTTGGGGCGCACGTCGAAAAAGGCGCATTTGGTCGTGTTCCTCCTCAGGGGATGGTGATCGATGACAATGTGCGGCTGTACTCCCCTGGGCAGTGAATTGTTGCCCGTACCGGGCTGCGTATCCACCATGCAGAGCACCGAAAAGGCCTTGAAGTCGACCTCGCGGATCGGGACCATTTCTATCTTGAGCCGGCGGGTGAGCTGGCGGTTCTCCGCCCTGCCGATGATGCCTCCGTAGCAGATCGTGACTTTTCCCCGTATGGTGTGGAGAAACAGGCTCTTGAGCGCCGCTGCAGATGCAATGGTGTCCGGATCCGGATTGTTGTGGCACACAATGAGGATTCGTCTCCGCTGGCCTACCTGGGAGATGAGTGTATGTGCTGGATTTTCCACCTCGGGCTCCTCGTTCTCCGGCTGCCACTTACCAGAAAACTTTCTAAGATGCAAACGGATTGGCGATTGTCCGGTCCTGCCTTGTTCTTCAGCGCAGACTGACTGGCAGGATGTGTCAGGAGGTGGTGGAGCCGGAGGGAATGCCGTGATCGAGAGCCCCCTATCTCCTGAACGCCAGGGGATAGGGAGGGGGACTTGAGCGCTTACCATTACTGGGCATCAATGATGGCTGAACATTGCATCCGCAGCCTGATGGACGTGGATTCATCTTCCCATGTAGATTCGCGCGAGCTTGACATAGATCATGGCGTTATCCAGATTTTCTAAAGCGTCCTGAACGCCGAGCTCCTTTTTCAAGGAGGCAGGTACCCCTGCGACAAGCTGGTACGGCCCGATGACTTGCCCCTGCCTGACTACCGAGCCTGAAGCAACGATGGAGCCTTTCTTCACCACTGCCCCGTTCATCACAACGGCGCCCATGCCTATGAGGCAGTCGTCCTCAACCGTGGCGCCATGGATGACGGAGTTGTGTCCAACGGAAACATTGTCCCCAATGAACACCGTATACGGCGGGTCCGAGTGGACAGTGCAGTTATCCTGGATGTTGGTGTTCCGACCGATGCGGATGGCCGTCCTGTCTCCCCTGATGACGGTATTATACCAGACACTCGATCCCTCACCGATCCCAACGTCCCCGATGAGGACCGCCGTGGGGGCGATGAATGCCTGCCCATCGATTGCGGGCCTTATCCCCTGATGCTCAACCACCATCTGTGCGTCCCCCAGTGTCTCTCCTCAGGCTCGGTCTCATGAATGGAGAAGCTGATCCTGCTGCAGACTCCGTTCACCACTCACCCATGGATATGTTAGCACTATACCCATGATAAGGACCAACAAAAAGACATTATCGGTCAGCGGTATGACCGAGGAAAACCCTCTGCCTCACAATGGAGCCGTCGACAAGGGCAGCGCGATGATCATGAGCCCGGGAACACATATGGTGGTGGAAGGATGCACGGAAAAATGATACTATCTGAATTCATGGAAGAGTGTGCCAAAGGAAAAGATCATGGGTAAGACAAAGCCGCCTGTCAGAGACCTATTATTTCTCTGTCTCGTGATGCCCCTCATACTCCTCTTCGCTTGTGGGGTCGAGACAGAGTCAGAAAGTGATACCGATGGGACTATACATACACCCGATGAAGTGGAGACGTATGAAGAGAAGATAGAAACCTATGGTGAGCCCTACACGGTTCAGGGGCTCTGGGACGCACTGGACACCGATGCGGATATTCATGGTTCCTACATACTCTTACAGGGGGTTCTCAACAGCATCAATGACGACACGGCGATCCTCAAAGACTCCGCCACGTCGAAGATGGTGGAGGGTGGCTTTGCCGGCATTGATATCACGGATCTGAAGAAGGTGCTGGACAACAATATCGACGAAGAAGAAGACACGATCACGATCGGGGGCGTCTGCTATATCTACACGGACATGACCCGGTATCCATACCTCAATCACTGTGATTATTTCTATGTGAACAGGGATGAGTGATGAACCAGGCCACAAGACAGACCGCCATTCACGCCTTCCTGGATGCGCTCTCGTCTCTGAGCGAAACGGAAACCTGAATACGGGGCGTCTTCACGCTGCTCACCCTGCACTGAAGCTTTTATCGGTATGTCCTTCTGAAGGCCACCGCTATGGTATGATTGGCCCTGACATTATTGAAGGTATATGAAGCGACGGGTGATATCGAGATCCCGTCGATCCTGACCGAACTGACGCGATATCCTCTCCTTGGCGTGAAGACAAAGGTCCTGTACGATCCAGCATCCACCGAAATCGAGCCGGATGGGGAGATCGAGCCGCCACTTCCTGCGCCTGCAGTGATGGTGTATTTCTTGAGATTGAAGGCAGCAGAGATACTCGCGTTAGCATTCATTACAACGATGCATCTGTCTCCATTGGTCCCGGAGTATCCGCCGGACCAGCCGGCAAAGGTTGAATTCGGGTCGGGGGCCGCCGTGAGGGTCACTGTCGTTCCAGCGCTGAACGTGGGCCCTGCGGGACTGGCCGTCACGGTTCCTCGTCCCGCCCCTCTCGTGGTAATGGTGAGTGTGTAGACGTTCGAGGATGCAGCTGGTATGGTAGCCCTGACTTCCTGTGAGGCAGCGCTCTCGTTTCCGGATGTGTCATACGCCGTCACGGCAAAGAAATAGGCAACCCCCCCGCTCAGTCCGTCAATGACCGCTGAGGTGAAGGGACCGACGTCGATCACATCGTGGTAGGTATGCGTTGACGTTCCGTAGTAGACCTTGTAGCCTTCAAGATCGCTTTCAGTATTGCCGTTCCAGCTGATGCTCACCCCATATGCATAGGCCGCCTGCGTACACTGCATCAAAAGGATGATCACCATTGAAATCCTGAAAGAGTTCCATGCCATTGATCCCTGGGAAATACAAATTACATGCCAGGGATTGTGCCCCAGTGATATGGGCGGGTTACACGAAGGACCCACGCATGACCGGGAGAAAAATGTACGTGCGCGTACACTATCGTACGGCCTGTGCTCCCGTGTATAGAGAGAGGCCGGCATGGAGATCATGTGTTGGAACTCACGCTACCGTCTGAAAACCCCCTGTACCTGGAAGCACCGCGCTCGATGTTCCCGTGGAGGCTGTGCCTGATACATGCCGGGTCCTGCTGAAGCGAAGCAAGGATGCTGTCGTCATTCACGTATCACTCGGGTTAGCAATGACGGTTAAATCCCACATCACGACACGGCTTCAGGGTTCTTTGGCCTGAGGATTCTGAGCGGCAAGCTTCTCATGTCTTGGACAGACCCCTGGCGAATTTGGGTGCCAGGGGAGTGAATCAGGAGGGCCTAGGATGCTCAATTACCGTATCGGCAGAACAGCTTATCCCTTGAGCGAGGCCGGAGAGCTGATCGGAATACACCCGGATGGAACTGAATCAGGTCGGCACTAGGCAGGCATGTTCGGGTTGGTTGACACGTACGAATAACACAATGCATCGGACTTACTGGTGGAGCCGAAGGGAATCGAACCCTCGACCTCTTGAATGCCATTCAAGCGCTCTCCCAACTGAGCTACGGCCCCACGCAAGCTTCCCTTGGGTAGCATACTCTCTGGGGGGAGTCAAGGCGGAGCACCCCAGTCCCCAGAAAAAATCGTACGCCAGGCAGACCGCTTATGGAGCCGCTTCCGAAGGGGTATCAGCCGCGCTCGATCTTCCTCGTCCCGTGCGCCTTGACGAGGTTGAGGGTGTCCGCGAGCACCGGGATCACGTGCTCCCTGATGTCTCCGGCCACGACGATGATGAGCAGGTCATCACCCACCTTCAGGTCACCCTCGTTTATTTCGTAGAGGATCTCGATGATGCCGGGCCTCTTCTTCTGCTCTCTCACGATCTCTTCGATGGTCTTCCGGTCGGCCTTGACCGTCACCCCGCTCACGGGGGAACCGTCCCGGGACGTCCCGCGCACCACCCCGTTGTGACACAGGATCATGCCGACCTTCCGGTAATCGGGATGTGCCTTGATGGTATCGATCAGCGCGTTGATGTCCATGGGATACTTGATACCCAAGACCGGTGCGAAAAGTCAACCGGGACCGGGAAAAACCTTCACTGCAGCATTGCTTTCACGGGCAGTCCGGTATTATACAGATACTGCCGGTTCCAAGTTTCCCAGGTGGGGGTGGAGATGAAGGAGATAGTGATCCACAAATCCAGACTCCAGTTCGTGGTGGGCGACATCACGGCCCAGGACACCGATGCGGTGGTGAATGCAGCCAACTCCCGGCTGGCCCCTGGCGGGGGGGTGGCCGGGGCGATCCACCGTGCGGCGGGACCAGGCCTGTGGGATGAATGCAAGGCGCTGGGCGGCTGTCCGACGGGAGAGGCACGGATCTCCGGCGGCCACGACCTGCCGAACAGGTACGTGATCCACACGGTGGGTCCGGTCTACAGCGGGACGCGCAGTGACGCGGTACTCCTGAAAGCGTGCTATGTCAACTCACTGAGGCTCGCTGACAAGTTCCACATCAGGTCTGTATCCTTTCCTGCGCTGTCCACGGGCATATTCGGCTATCCCGTCGAAGACGCGGTCGCCGTGTCCATCGCCGCGATCTGGGATTACCTCGAGGGCGATACCGCTATCGAGACCGTGCGGATGGTCCTCTATGACGATGCGTCCTACCTTGCCCACCTGAGGGCCCTCGACATGGTGTCCTCGAAGAAGGGATCGGCCTGACATGAGCGTCGTGGCCGTCATCCCCGCCCGCTACGCATCCTCGCGGTTTCCGGGGAAACCCCTGGTGGACATCGCGGGCAAGCCCATGGTACGGCGGATCTATGAACAGGTCCAGACCTGCCCGGATGTGGACAGGGTGCTCGTTGCCACTGACGACGAGAGGATCGAGCAGGCGGTCCTATCCTTCGGGGGCCGGGTGGTCATGACCAGCCCGGAATGTCCTTCGGGCACCGACCGTGTGGCACAGGCCGTGAAATACCTGGATGAGAAGTATATCGTCAATGTCCAGGGCGATCAGGTGGTCCTCGACCTGGACGCGCTCTCATGTCTCGTCCGTGCCCTCAAGGCAGGCGCAGCAATGGCGACCATCGCCACGGCGCTGGCTTCCGGTGAAGAGGCCGACCCGAACTGCGTGAAGGTCGTGTGCGCCGTGAACGGTGATGCCCTGTACTTCTCCCGGTCGGCCATTCCCTTTGTGCGCAATCCCGGCCACAGCGGCATGCTCAAGCACATCGGCATCTACGGGTTTGCCGTGGATACCCTCCGGCGTTTCACCTCCCTGGAACCGACTCCACTCGAGCGCACCGAGTCCCTGGAACAGCTCAGGGCACTGGAGAGCGGCATCCCGATCAAGGTCATCATCGCACATGGGGCATTTCACGAGATCAACACCCCGACGGACCTGGAAAGGCTTCCTGCCCGATGGCCCGCATCCTGATCATCCTCTACGGTCTTCTGGGGTCCATCGCGGCCTGGCCGTTGTGCTTCCTGCTGAGAAACCATCCGAACTTCACGGGCACTTTGCCGGAGAGACTCGGACTGAGGCTGCCCGAAATACCTTCCCGCAGCAAGGTCCTGTGGATCCATGCGGCCTCCGTGGGCGAGGTGAAGGCTGTGGCCGGCCTGGTGCAGGCCATGAAATCCCGCTGGCCTGATCTGTTCATGTGCATGTCCTGCATGACCGCAACGGGTAGGCAGGTGGCTGCGGAGACCACGGGCATCGATATGGTCTTCCCCGTTCCCTTCGATACACCCCGGGCCATGACACGGCATGCCCTGAGGATCATGCCGGTGGCGCTCCTCATCGTGGAGACCGAGATCTGGCCGAACATGATCCTCGCAGCCCGGAGGCTCTCCACTCCCGTCTTCTTCGTGAACGCACGCATGTCCGAGCGGGCCTTCGAAAGGTACGGGCGGTTCTCCTCCACCCTCGGTGCCGTCCTGTCGGGGGTGACGGTCTTCGCCATGGCCTCGGTGGATGCCGAGCGGTTCAGGGGGATCGGGGCCGGGGACGTTAAGGTCCTGGGCAACCTCAAGCTGGACAACCTTGCCACAGGGGACAGGTCACGGGCCGACGCCCTGCGCGGTGAACTCGGCATCGGGGACAGGCCGGTCTTCATAGCGGGCAGCGTGCGCGAAGGGGAGGAGCAATCCGTGGTGGACGCCATCATCCGCACCGCTGCACGGGTACCCGGCCTCTACTCCATCGTCGCGCCCCGCCACCCGGACAGGATCGCGTACATCAGGGACATGGCACAGGGACTGGGTGTCAAGTGGGCGCTCAGGAGCAGCCCGGAGCCGGCTGCGGACCTCCTCATCGTGGACACCATGGGCGAACTCTTCACCCTCTACGGTATCAGCGACGCGGCATTCGTCGGCGGTTCGCTCCTCGACATGGGGGGGCAGAACATCCTCGAACCGGTCGCCTGGGGTGTCCCGACCGTGCACGGCCCCTTTATGGACAACTTCACCTGGGCGCTGGAGGCGGTCCATGGACACACCACCGTGGTAAAGGATGCCCGCGAGCTCGCCGATGCGGTCACCGGCATGCTGCTCGACAGGGACTCTTCCCGTGCTGGAGGGCTCAGGGCACGGGAAGCACTCACGTCATCGAGCGGGGTAACCGGTCGATACCTCGCTGCCCTGGAGCAGAGCCTCTTGGTGTAACCATTGGGCCATCACACGTGTTTCCGTGCCGGCGGCTTCATGAAGGCGATGATGATCACGGATATCGAGACCACGGCAGCCCCCACGAGGAACGGAGCCGAATAGGTCCCGGTGGCGTCCTTGAGCCAGCCCCCCACGAACGGGCCCAGGAAGCCCGCGAATCCCCACGATGTGAAGAGGAGCCCGTAGTTGGTGGCCTGAGCCGTGGGGCCGTAGTACTGCAGGCAGGTGGCGGGAAAGAGCGTAAACATGGCCCCGTAGTTCCATCCGATCAGTGCCGCGACGGCCCACAGGGCCCAGTAGAGATGGCCCGAGGGGTACAGCAGTGCCATGGCGGCCACCTGGACAACGAAGAAGGCCACAAAGCTGATCTTGATGCCGATCCTGTCCGCAATCCACCCGGACATGACGCGGGTGGTGGCGTTCGCTATGGCGAGCCAGCTCGCGGCGCCCGCCGCCACCATGGGGTCGAGGCCCCTGTCGATGCCGTGGCCGGCTATATGTCCAATCACCATGAGCCCGGCAAAGGACCCGCAGAAGTACGCGGTGTAGAGGAGCCAGAACTGGGGCGTGCGTATGGTCTCGGCATAGGTGTAATCACGGTCTTCCTTGTCCCCGGGCTGTGCGGTCCGGGGAGGTTCCCATCCGGCCGGCTTCCACCCGGCAGGGGGCACCTTCAGGCACAGGGCGGCGGCGACGGCCATGATGCCCATGGCCATGCCCACGTAGATGAACACCGAGCGCCAGCCGGAGTTCGCGATGATGTACGTTGCCAGCGGCGCCATGATGAACGACCCGAGCCCCAGCCCCACCACGGCGAAGCCGGTGGCAAGCGCCCTCCGGTCGGGCCACCACTTGGGGGCCGTGGCGATGGGTGGCAGGTACACGAGGCCTCCCCCGAACCCTGCGATGACCCCGTAGGTGATGTAGAGCTGGAGCTTTGTCTGGATGTAGCCGGACAGGACAAAACCGCAGCACAGAACGATACCGCCGATGAGCACCACGATCCGGGGACTGTATCTGTCTGAAAGCCTCCCTGCGGGATACGTCATGAGCCCGAAGACGAGACATGCGATGGCAAAGGCCAGTGCGATGTCCGCCCTGCTCCATCCGAACTCGGCGTTGAGCGGCTTGATGAACACGCTCCAGGCATAGAGCAGCGCTCCGCAGGTGGTGCTTCCCAGCACCCCGCCCACAAGGGGAATCCAACGAGGCATCACGTTCCCGTGATTCATAGAACCCTCCCTTTTGATATGAACTTGCTGCTTCCATCCCCGGGGACCGTTCACGGGGTACATCTTCCCCTCGGATCCGTTACTCGGAAAGCTTCGTGGGGCGGGATTCTCGAAGGGACGACTCGTCAGAAACGACCGGGAGGGCGGCTTCCCTCCCTCCCGGATATGCAGCACCTCACTGTTTCGGGTAGCCGATGGTCTTGGCAGCCCCGGCGATTTCCTGCAGGGCCGCAGGGTCCTCGATGGTGGACGGCGTCTTGTACTCCTGGCCATCAGCGATCTTGCGCATGGTGGAGCGCAGGATCTTGCCGCTCCTGGTCTTGGGCAGCCGCGGCACCACGGCCACGTCCTTCAGGCAGGCCAGGGCACCGATCTCGCCCCTCACCATGGTGACGACTTCCTTGGTGATCTCCTCATGGGGCCTGACAACCCCGGCCTTCAGGACCACGAACCCGATGGGCACCTGGCCCTTGAGCACATCGTTGACCCCGATGACCGCGCATTCTGCAACGTCCCTGTGCTTGGCCACCACCTCCTCCATCCCGCCCGTGGAAAGCCTGTGGCCGGCCACGTTGATGACATCGTCCACCCGGCCCATGATGAAGATGTAGCCGTCCTCGTCCATGTATCCGCCGTCACCCGTTGCGTAGTACCCGGGGTACTCGGTGAGATACGACGACACGAAGCCCTCGTCGTTCTCCCACAGGGTGGGCAGACAGGCCGGCGGCAGGGGCAGCCTGATGCCGATGACGCCTTCCTTGCCCCTTGGCAGTTCCCTGGCCGCCTCGTCGATGATGTGCACGTCGAAGCCGGGCGCAGGTTTCGTGGGCGAGCCCGCCTTCACCGGCAGCTGCTCGATACCCATGCAGTTGGCTGCGATGGCCCAGCCCGTCTCGGTCTGCCACCAGTGGTCGATGACCGGGATATTGAGCAGGCCGCTGGCCCAGTAGTAGGTGTCGGGGTCGAGCCGCTCACCTGCCAGGAACAGGTGTTTCAGGCAGGAGATGTCATATTTCCTGATGAACGATCCATCCGGGTCTTCCTTCTTGATGGCCCTGAAGGCCGTGGGGGCGGTGAAGAGCACCTTGACGCCGTGCTGGGAGATCACCCTCCAGAACGCCCCCGGATCGGGTGTGCCCACCGGCTTGCCCTCGTAGAGGACCGTGGTGCAGCCGTAGAGCAGCGGACCGTAGACGATGTAGGAATGCCCCACGACCCAGCCTACGTCCGAGGCTGCCCAGTACACGTCGCCGGGCTTCACGTTGTAGATGTTCTCCATGCTCCACTTGAGCGCCACGGCGTGCCCGCCGTTGTCGCGCATCACTCCCTTGGGCTTGCCCGTAGTTCCGGAGGTGTAGAGGATATAGAGCGGATCGGTAGCCTCCACCGTGACACAGGGAACAGGCGAGGCCCCCTTGAGGGCTTCGTTCCATTCGATGTCACGGCCGGGTACGAGGTCGGCCTTGACCTGGGGACGCTGGTGGATCAAGCACCTATCGGGCTTGTGGCTGGAGAGCTCGATGGCCTTGTCCAGCAGCGGCTTGTACGGGATGGCACCCTTGGGTTCGATGCCGCAGGAGCTCGAGATCATGACCTTGGGCTTGGCGTCTTCGATGCGGACCGCCAGCTCGTTGGCTGCGAATCCGCCGAAGACGACCGAATGCACGGCACCGATACGTGCACAGGCCAGCATCGCGAACATGGTCTCGGGGATCATGGGCATATAGATGATAACCCGGTCGCCCTTGGTCACACCCAGATTCTTCAGCATACCCGCCACCAGGGAGACCTCTGTCTGGAACTCCCTGTAGGTGATCTTCTTCACCGTTGACGTCACCGGGCTGTCGTATATGATGGCGACCTGGTCTCCCCGGCCGTTGGCCACGTGAAGGTCAACTGCGTTGTAGCACGTGTTCACCCTGCCGCCTGAAAACCACCGGTAGAAGGGCTTCCTGGAATCGTCAAGCACCTTGTCCCACTTCTTTTCCCACTGGATGTTCTCGGCAGCCTCTGACCAGAAGGCATCCCTGTCTTCAATGGAACGCCTGTATGCCTCATCATAGGATGTATACACGACAGTTCTCCTCCTCTTGTCTATTGTATGATCATAAGACTATCTTATGCCTACTAGCCCAGGCCGATTTGACTGTCAACCGTGAAAATGTCCGGGGACTCAAAAGGTACTCTCGAACAGGGGGGCCCTCTGCTCAGGATCTCGGCTTCCTGATACGATCGGCCAGCATCGCGGTCGAGAGCCTGAGGTCTTCACCATCGATGCCCCTTTCTCTCAGGAAGCACCGGTAGAGGAGCTCGGGTCCCGCCTCGATTCCAGGGGTTCCCTCCCGGGAGATCATGCACGCAAGGCCGAGGGCGCTCGTGGCGGTAAGGCTGATCGTTCCCTCTTCCATGACCAGCACCCTGTCCGCGGCCATGAGGTCTTCCAGGCGGTGGGTAATGTGGATCACGGTCTTGTGGAGATCGGCGTTGAGTTCCCTGATCTGGCCGAGCAGGGACGAACGGCTGTCCGGATCGAGCATGACCGTACCCTCGTCGAGAACCATGATATCCACGTCCAGGGCCAGCTGTCCGGCGTAGGCGATCTTGGCGAGCTGGCCGCCGGAGAGGGTCGAGGTCAGGGCATTGCGCAGATGCTCGCAGTGGATGACCTTGAGCGCCCCATCAATCCGCGTCCTGATCTGGTCTCCGGGAAGGCCCATGTTCTCGGGTCCGAAGGCGATGTCCTCTTCCACCACGAGGCTGACTATCTGGTTGGCCGGATTGCTGAGCACGAGACCCACCCGCAGTCCGTGGGTATCGATCGTTCCCGAGGCGGGAAGGTGGATGCCTGCGATGAGGTATGCCAGCGTGGTCTTTCCGCTGCCGTTGGGGCCGACGATGCCGCAATAAGAACCGGCGGGCACCGTGAGGTCGATGCCCGCCAGAACGACTGCGTGGGGATAGGAAAAGGTGACGCCTTTCAGCGTGAGGGCGGCCGTGGTATCGTCAGACCGCATCAATCCTCATTCTCGTCGGCCTTCTTCCTGGTTGTCTTTTTTGCCGGTGCCTTTTTCTCCGCGGACTTCTCCGAGGTCTTCTTCGGCGCCGCAGCCTTTTTCTCGGGTTTCTTCGTCGCTGCCTTCTTCTCCGTGTCCTTCTTCGGCTTTTCGGGTACCGCCTTCACGTCCTTCGATTCGGTCCACTCGATGATGACGAGCGGCGCATGGTCTCCCCGACGCGTCTTGTACCGGATGATGCGGGTATACCCGCCATTGCGGCTTGCGAAGAGGGGAGCGAGCTCCTTGAAGAGCCTGCCGATGGCATCCTTGGACCTCAGCACGCGCTCCGCGCGCCTGATGGCGGCGAGGTCACCCTTCTTGCCCAAGGTGATCATCCTGTCTGCGATCCTCCTGAGCTCCTTTGCCCTGGCCTCGGTGGTGGTGAGCCTGTCATGCATGATCAGCGATGTCACCATGTTCCTGAGCATCGCCTCTTTGTGGTCGGTGGTCCGACCGAGCTTTCTTCCTGCTATCTGATGGTTCATCGTACCTACTCCAATCCTACTTGCTTTCCTCTTCTTCCATCCGTTTCCGCCGGGCCTCGATCTCGTCGGGCGACGGCAGATCCGGGAGCTTCATGCCGATGTGGAGTCCCATCTTGGAGAGCTTCTCCTTGATCTCTTCCAGGGACTTCCTGCCGAAGTTCTTGGTCTTGAGGAGTTCCGCCTCGGTCTTCTGGACGAGCTCGTAGATATAGGACATGTTCGCATTCTTCAGGCAGTTGGCCGAGCGCACGGAGAGCTCCAGTTCCTCCACGGTCCTGAAGAGGTTGTTGTTCAGTTCCTTGTCCTTTTCCTCTTCCCTCGCGCTGTGCTCGATCTCCTCCTCGTGGAAATTGATGAACACGTCCATGTATTCCTTCTGAATCTTGGCAGCGTATGCCAGGGCGTTGTCCGGTGTCACCACGCCGTTGGTCCATATCTCCAGGGAGAGCCGGTCATAGTCTGTCCTGCGTCCCACGATGGTTGGCGTGACGTTGAACGACACCCTTCTCACCGGCGAGAAGATGGCGTCGATGGGGATCCAGCCGTGGGCGTCCAGCTTCTCCTTGATGAGTTCGGCCGGGACGTAGCCTCTTCCCCAGTCCACCCGGAGCTCAACCTTGAAAGTCATGTCGCTCTGAATGGTCGCGATGAGCTGATCCGGGTTGACCACTTCTATCTTGCCGCCCGTTTCGATGTCTTCCGCCCTGACCTCACAGGGACCCTTCTTCTCAAGGGTTACCGTCTGAGGCTTGTCCGTGTGCATGCGCAGTTCAACCTTCTTGAAGTTCAGGATGATGTCCGTGACATCCTCGTAGATACCCGAGATGCTGGAGAATTCGTGGAGAACTCCCAGAGATTCGTCGAACTTCACACCGATAATGGCTGTACCGTAGATAGAAGACAGCAGAATCCGCCGGAGAGAGTTCCCGATGGTGACGCCGAAGCCGCGCTCCAGAGGTTGTGCATTGAAGCGGGCATAGGTGTCCGAATACGTGTCTTCCACTATCTCCAACTTGGTCGGTTTTATGATCTCTTTCCAGTTCTTCTCAATCATCCCTCACCCGTACCTTTGAATTCTTATTTCGAATAGTACTCTATAATCAGGGTTTCCTGAACGGACATCGGCATGTCCTTGCGTTCCGGCAATGCCTTGATCCTTCCCTTGCGGGCTTCCTTGTCCACCTCAAGCCATTCGGCAAGGCCCCGCTGCTCGCGATTCTCCAGCGAGGTCCCGATGGCCTCGAGCTTCTTGCTCTTTTCCTTGACCTCCACCTCGTCCCCGGCGTTCACCAGGAACGACGGTATGTCCACCTTGTGCCCGTTCACCCTGATGTGTCCGTGGGTGATGAGCTGGCGGGCGCCGTTGCGCGACGGCGCAAACCCGAGGCGGTACACGATGTTGTCGAGCCTTCTCTCCAGGAACTGCAGGAGCTGCTCGCCGGTGACTCCCTTCTTGCGCTTGGCCATGTCATAGTACCTGCGGAACTGGGCCTCGGACACGCCGTACGTACTCCTGACCTTCTGTTTCTCTCTCAGGTGGATCCGGTACTCCGTGGCCCTCACCCTGCCCTGTCCATGCTGGCCCGGGGGATATTCACGCTGGTCGATGGCGCACTTGTCGGTGAAGCACCGCTCTCCCTTCAGGAAGAGCTTCATCCCCTCCCTGCGACAGATCTTGCAAACAGCTCCTGTATATCGTGACAAGACGTGGTCCTCCTTCTTGTTAAACCCTTCTGCGTTTCGGCGGTCTGCAGCCGTTGTGAGGAATCGGTGTTATGTCGCGGATGCCGGTGATGCGGATGCCGCTCGCGTTGATCGCCCGCAGTGCCGATTCGCGGCCGCTGCCCGGACCCTTGATGTAGGCGAACGCGCTCTTCAGCCCGAATTCCTGCGCCTTCTTGCAGGCCTCCTGGGCCGCTATCTGAGCAGCAAACGGTGTGGACTTGCGTGATCCCTTGAATCCCTGGGCCCCGGCTGAAGACCACGACAGGGTGTTGCCCTGCTGGTCGGTGATGGTGATGATGGTGTTGTTAAAGGTGGCCTGGATATGCACGACACCTTCGGACACCTCTTTCTTGGCCTTCCTGCGTCCGGTTTTCTGTCTTACTTTCGCCATGCGAAGCACTCCTTATAAGCGGCCTTATTTCTTCTTTCCTACAACGACCCGCCTCGGCCCCTTGCGGGTCCTGGCGTTGTTGTGGGTATGCTGTCCGCGCACGGGCAGGCCCTTGCGGTGCCTGATGCCTCGGTACGAAGCGATGTCCATCAGCCGCCTGATGTTCATACTGACATCCCTGCGCAGGTCGCCTTCGACGATCATGTTTTTGTCGATGAAGTCCCTGATGGCCGCGATGTCCTGTTCCGTCAGGTCATCGCTCTTCTTCGCGGGGTCGATGTTCACCGCCCCGACGATCTCGGACGCCTTTGCCCTGCCGATACCGAAGATGTAGGTCAGTGCGATATCGATGCGTTTGTTCCGTGGTAAGTCTACTCCTGCTATCCTAGCCAAGACCGTGCGCCTCCTTTAACCCTGTCTCTGGTTATGCCGCGGGTTTTCGCAGATTACCCTGACAACTCCGCTTCGTCTGATGATCTTGCACTTCCTGCACCGTTTCTTGATTGATGCGCTCACCTTCATGTCCGCCTCGTTATTGCTTTGATCGGTAGACGATCCTGCCCTTGGTCAGATCGTAGGGCGAGATCTCCACCTGTACTTTGTCTCCCGGCAGTATCCGGATGTAGTGCATTCTCATCTTGCCCGAGATATGCGCGAGTATCTGGTGCCCGTTGGCCAGCTCCACCTTGAACATCGCGTTCGGCAGCGGTTCCAGCACGATCCCTTCAGCCTCGATTACATCCTTCGCCATGGTTCTCCTATGCGCCTATCGCCTTCTTGATCTCGTCCTGCACCTTCTCCATGCTCAGCGTGCCGTTGATCTTCCTGACGATGTTCTGTTTCCCGTAGTACTCGATCAGGGGCGAGGTCTGGCCGTGGTAGGTCGTCAGCCTCTGGCGTATGGTGGCCTCCTGGTCGTCGTCCCTCTGGTAGAGCTCGCCGCCGCACTTGTCGCACACGCCTGCCTTCTTGGGCGGGTCGAACTCGATGTGGTGCATGTAGTTGCAGCCCCTGCATGTCCTGCGGCCCGTGAGCCTCTTGACGAGATAGTCGTCCGGGACTTCGATGACCACCACATGGTCGAGCTTGGTGCCCAGGTCCTTCAGGAGTCCGTCGAGGGCCTTGGCCTGCTCCAGCGTCCTCGGGAAGCCGTCGAGGATGAACCCCTTCTTGCAGTCGGGCTTCTGAAACCTCTCCTTCACCACGCCGATAACGACGTCGTCCGGTACCAGTGCACCCTTGTCCATATATTCCTTGGACTTCTTGCCCATGGGCGAGCCTTCCTTCACGGCGGCCCTGAACATGTCGCCCGTGGAGATCTGCGGTACGCCCAGTCTGTCGATCATCCTGGTGGCCTGCGTTCCCTTGCCGGCGCCCGGCGGTCCGATTAATATTATGTTCATGATCATTCCCCCCTCGTAAGGTTGTGTGAGCTATCTTCTCCCGCGTATGCGGCCGCTCTTGAGCAGGCCGTCATACTGCCTGCTGATGAGGTGCGATTCGATCTGGCTCATGGTGTCGAGCGAGACGCCTATGACGATGAGCAGCGAGGTGCCGCCGAAATAGAAGGGCGCGTTCGTCCACGCTATGAGGAACATGGGCAGCACGCAGACGACGCTCAGGTAGATGGCCCCGATGAAGGTGAGCCTGGACAGCACCCTGTCGAGGTAATCGGCGGTCGCCTTGCCCGGCCTGATGCCCGGGATGTACCCGCCATTCTTCTTGAGGTTGTCCGCCACGTCGAGCGGGTTGAAGATGACCGCGGTGTAGAAGTACGTGAAGAACACGATGGCTACGATATAGATGACGTTATACATGATCCCCGTCGGTGAAAAGGCGTTCGCCAGGTTCTTCATGATCCCCACGTCCGGGAAGAACTGGGCGATGGTGGCAGGGAACACGATGATGGACGATGCGAAGATGGGCGGTATGACGCCCGAGATGTTGATCTTGAGCGGCAGGTGCGTGCTCTGCCCGCCGTACACCCTTCGCCCCCTGATCTGCTTGGGGTACTGGATAGGCACCCTGCGCTGGGAGGTCTCGAAGTAGACGATGCCGGCCACGACCACTGCCACGACCGCTATGACGAGGATAAGCGCGAGGATGGACATCTCGCCCGTGCGGGCGAGCCTGAAGGTGTTGAAGATCGCCAGGGGGAGCCGCGCCACGATGCCCGCGAAGATGATGAGCGAGATGCCGTTGCCGATGCCCCGTTCCGTGATCTGCTCGCCCAGCCACATGAGGAAGCAGGTCCCGGTGGTCATGGTGGTCATGGCGATGAACCTGAACGCCCAGCCCGGGAAAAGCACCACGGTCTGTCCTGCCACGGTCATCTGCTCCACGCCGAAGGCCATGAAGTAGCTCTGGACCATACAGAGAAGTACCGTGAGGTAGCGGGTATACACGGTGAGCTTGTGCCTGCCGGCTGCGCCTTCCTTCTTGAGCTCTTCGAAGGGCGGGTAGATCATGCACAGCAGCTGTACGATAATGGATGCACTGATGTAGGGCATGACGCCCAGGGCGAAGATGGACAGGCTCCGCAGGCCGCCGCCCGAGAACATGTCGAACATGCCCAGCAGGGTCCCCTGCTGCTGGTCGAACCACTCCTTCATGATGGCCGAGTCGATCCCCGGGGTGGGGATGTGGATGCCCAGGCGGTAGACGAGGAGCATCGCCAGGGTAAAGAGTATGCGGTTCCAGAGTTCGGGGACCTTGGTGATATTTCCGAATCCGTAGTTCACGTTCTACCCCTTAGAGCTGCTCGAAGGTGCCGCCGGCCTTCACGATCTTGTCGACGGCCGCCTGTGATGCCTTCTCCAGTTTGACGGTCAGCGGAAAGTCGATCTCACCGTCGGCCAGGAGCTTGACCGATACCTGCAGGGAGGGGATCTTGCCCTTCTCCCTGAGGGCCTTGCGGTCCACCACCGCGCCTTTCTCGAAGACGGTGAGGTCCCTGATGTTCACCACTGCATACTCAACGCGAAAGCGGTTCTTGAATCCCCTCTTGGGGAGCCTGCGGTAGATGGGCATCTGCCCGCCCTCGAACCACAGGGGTACACTACCGCCGGAGCGCGCCTTCTGTCCCTTGGCCCCGCGTCCGCTCGTGGTGCCCATGCCCGAGGCATTGCCCCGTCCTACCCGCTGCTTCTTCTTCCTCGATCCGGCTGCGGCCTTCAGGTTCGATAGATCTATCATGTTATGCCTCCTCCCAGGTCAGCAGGTGGGGCACCTTGTTGATGGCGCCGCGTGTCGCCTGGTTATCGGGAAGAATCCTCGACCTGCCGCGCCGCTTCAGTCCCAGTGCAGCGACGACCGCCCTCTGCTTCTCGGTGCAGCCGATCACCGATCGGTTCAATGTCACCTTGATCTTGCCAGCCATGGTATCAATCCATCCTCTTCACACAGTTTACGATGCCGCGTCCAGGGTCTTGCCCCGCTTCGCCTCGACGTGTTCCTTTGTCTCCAGGCGTTCCAGCGCGTCGAAGGTGGCGCGGATGACGTTGTTGTGGTTGCGCGAGCCCAGCGTCTTGGCCACCACGTTGCGGTACCCCGCAGCCTCCATGACCGCACGCACGGCGTTGCCGGCGATGATGCCTGTCCCCTCGGGGGCGGGTTTCACGTAGACCTTTGAGGACCCGAATTCACCGGTGATGGCGTGGGGGATCGTGCCGGAGACGATGGGCACGTCTTGCATGGACTTCTTGGCCGCCTCGAATCCCTTGCGGATGCTTATCGAGACTTCCTTTGCCTTGCCGAGCCCATGGCCGACCTTGCCGTTCCCGTCGCCCACCACGACCAGCGCACTGAAGCGGAAGCGCTTGCCGCCCTTGACGACCTTGGCGACGCGGTTGATGAAGACAACCTTGTCGATCAACTGTTCCTGGTTATCGTCGATCTGTTCGAATCTAGCCAATTCACCACCTCGCTTCCTAGAACTTCAATCCGCCTTCGCGGGCCGCATCCGACAGCGCCTTGATCCTGCCGTGATACCGGTAACCCGAGCGGTCGAACACCACGGTCTCGATCCCCTTCTCCTTCGCCTTTGCGGCGATCAGGGCGCCTACCTGCCGCGCGGTCTCGATGCTGGAGCCCCTGGCCTTCCCCTTGAGCTCGGGGCTCAGGGTCGAGGCGGCCACCAGTGTGACACCGCTCGTATCGTCGATGATCTGGGTATAGATGTTCCTGATCCCGCGATACACGCTCAGACGGGGCCGCTCCGGGGTGCCGGAGATCTTCTTGCGGATACGGTCTTTCCTGAGATTCCAGGCTTCCTTTTCGGTCTTCCTGCTCACTGTACACCACTCCTTGTCAATCAACAGCCCTTAGCCCTTGGCCGCGCTCTTGCCGGGCTTGATCCTGACCTGCTCACCTTCGTAGCGGATCCCCTTGCCGGCGTAGGAATCCGGCTTGCGGACCTTGCGTATGCGGGCGGCCACGTCACCGAGGATCTCGTTGTCGATGCCGGCGATCTCGATGATGCCGTCCTTGCTCACCGTGCCGCTGACACCGGCGGGCAGCTTGAACTCTACCGGGTTCGAGTAGCCGACGTTCAGCACGAGGGTGTTTCCCTTTGCCTCGCCGCGGTACCCCACGCCCACGATCCTGAGCTTCCTCGTGAACCCTTCGGTGACACCCTTGACCATGTTGTTGGCCAGCGCCCGCATCAGACCGTGATACGCCTTGGTCTGCCGCTCTTCATCGAGGGTGGCGAAACGCAGCTCGCCGCCATCGATCTTCACTTCGATATTGCCCACACACCTCTTCTTCAGCTCACCCTTGGGCCCCTTGACCTTGAGCATGTCGCCGTCCAGCGACACGGTTACGCCCTTGGGGATGGCGATGGGCAGCTTTCCAATCCTCGACATCGACATGGCTGACTCCTTACCAGACCTTTATCAGGACTTCGCCGCCCACATTGGTGGCCCGTGCCTTGACATCGGTCATGAGCCCGGCGGAGGTACTCACGATGGATATGCCCATTCCTTCACGCACCCTCGCGATGTCGCCGGCGCCCCGGTAGACTCTCCTGCCGGGTCGGGACACCCTCTGGATACCGCTCATGACATGCCGGGAGTTGAAATATTTCAGGTTCACGCGCAACGTTCCCTGCTTCTCGTCGTCTATGACCCGGTATGCCTTGATGTACCCTTCCTTCTGGAGGATATCGGCAATCTCTATCTTGAGCTTGGATGCCGGGATATCGACGCTCTCCTTCTTGGCACCTGCAGCGTTACGAATCCTGGTGATCATGTCCGCAATGGGATCAGTATGCATTGGTGTTCCCCTCTTACCAGCTTGATTTCTTCAACCCGGGGATCTCGCCCTTCATGGCAAAATTCCTCAGGCAGATCCTGCAGATGCCGAACTTGCGGTAGTATGCGTGCGGCCTCCCGCACAGCATGCACCGGTTGTACTGCCGCACCTTGAACTTGGGCGACCTCTGCTGCTTCGCTATCAATGATTTCTTCGCCATAGTATCCCCTCACCTACTTCCGAAATGGCATGCCAAAAGCTGCGAGCAGGCTCCTGCCCTCGTCGTCGCTGGCGGCCGTGGTGACAATGGTTATATTCATACCTCTGAGCTTGTCAATCGCGTCGTAGTTGATCTCCGGGAACACGGACTGATCGGCCAGCCCCATGGTGTAGTTGCCCCTGCCGTCGAAGCCCTTGGCCGACACGCCGCGGAAGTCGCGGACACGGGGCAGCACCGCGTTGATGAGCCTGTCGAGGAACTCGTACATCCTCTCTCCCCTGAGCGTCACCGTGCACCCCACCGGCATGCCCTCCCTGAGCTTGAATGCGGCGATGGACTTGCGGGCCTTCCTGACGATGGGCTTCTGACCGGAGATGAGCGTGAGCTCCTCGGCCGCCTTGTCGATGATCTTGATGTCCTGGACTGCCTCACCCAGCCCCATGTTCAGGACAACCTTGACGAGCTTGGGGATCTGGTGGACGTTCTTGTACCCGAATTCTGTTTTCAGAAGAGGTACGACTTCCTTGACGTAATAATCCTTGAGCCTTGCCATCTATGACCTCACTTATCCAGTTCCTCGCTGCAGCTTCTGCAGTACCTCACCTTGGCGCCGTCCTCGTGGACCTTGAACCCGACGCGGACGGCCTTCTTGCACTTGGGGCAGAAGAGAGCCAGGTTGGACGCATCGATGCTCGCTTCCTTTTCCACGATGCCGCCCTGCGATGTCTGGGTGGGTCTGGTGTGCCTCTTGATGAGATTCACCCGCTCGACAAGCACCCGGCCTTTCTTCGGGATAACCCGGATCACCTGTCCCTGCTTGCCCTTGTTCTTGCCCGCAAGGACGACCACGGTATCGCCCTTCCTGATCCTTCCTGTCTCGTGCCTTACGACTGCCATCTCTCCACTCCTACAGCACCTCGGGTGCCAGTGAGACTATCTTCATGAAGTTCTTTGTCCTCAGCTCGCGGGCGACCGGCCCGAATATACGCGTGCCGATGGGTTCCATCTGGTTGTTGAGGATGACGGCGGAGTTCTCGTCGAACCGGATGCTCGTCCCGTCCGGACGCTTGTGCGTGCGCTTCGTGCGCACGACCACTGCCTTCACCACATCGCCCTTCTTCACCTTGGATCGGGGGATGGCCTCCTTCACGCTCACGACGATGATATCACCCAGCGAGGCGTATCTGCGCCTGGTTCCACCCAGCACCTTGATGCACTGGACCTCCTTCGCCCCCGAATTGTCCGCAACCTTGAGCCTTGTCTGCTGTTGGATCATGATCGGCCTCCGCCACTACAACCTTTCTATTCCTGCCTCTCGAGGATCTTCACAACCCTCCAGCTCTTGTCCCTGCTGAGCGGCCTGCACTCACGGATGAGGACCTTGTCGCCCTGCCTGCACTCGTTTCGCTCGTCGTGTGCCTTGAACCTTGCGCGCCTGCGGATGTACTTCTCGAAGACAGGGTGCTTCTCGAGGTGCTCGACAGTGACCACCACGGTCTTGTCCATCTTGTCGCTCGTGACAACTCCCAGCAATTCAAGCTTTCTCGATTTCTCTGCCATTACTGTTTCTCCCGGGTGATCGTATTGATCCGCGCAATGTCACGACGTAGCTTGCCTATGCGTGTCTTGTCCTTGAGCTGGCCCGTGGCCTTCTGGAACCGTGCGTCCATCAGCTCGCGCTCAAGCTTGGTCAGGAGCTGTGACACCTCCGTAACGCTCTTCTCACGGATTTCCTTGGCCTTCATAGGGCCCCCTCTCTGGCGACGAACCTGGTCTTGACCGGCAGCTTGTGCGCGGCGAGACGGAAGGCCTCCTTGGCCTGATCCTCGGTTACGCCATCGATCTCGAAGAGGATCCTGCCGGGCCTCACCGGTGCGACCCACTCTTCAGGGGCTCCCTTGCCCTTGCCCATGCGGGTTTCAGCGGGCTTCTTGGTGATGGGCTTGTCCGGGAAGACCCTTATCCACACCTTGCCGCCCCTCTTGATGAAACGGGTGATCGCAATACGTGCCGCCTCGATCTGCCTGGCCGTTATCCAGTGCGGTTCGGTGGTCTGGAGTCCGTATTTTCCGAAGGAGACCCGGGAACCGCGCTCCGGGCTTCCCATCATGCGTCCCCGCATCTGTTTCCTGTGTTTTACCTTGTTCGGCATCAACATGGCCTGCTGCTCCCTTTACGCGCTCGCCTCTTCCTGCTTCTTAATGATATCACCATGGTAGATCCACACCTTCACGCCGATGACACCGTAGATGGTGAAGGCCTCCTTGAAGCCGTAGTCCACATCGCTTCGCAGCGTATGGAGGGGGACACGGCCCTCGCGGTACCACTCGCTCCGTGCGATCTCAGCCCCTGCAAGCCTGCCCGCGCAGGCGACCTTGATGCCCTGGGCGCCCATGCGCAGCGCCTGGCTCACTGCCCTCTTCATGGCCCTGCGGTAGGCGACCCGGCGCTCGAGCTGGCTCGCGATGCCTTCGGCCACGATCTGTGCATCGGTCTCGGGGCGTCTGATTTCCTTGATCTCCAGCATGATGTCCTTGTTCACGAAACGGGCGAGATCGTTCTTGATCGTCTCCGCGCCCTGGCCTTTGCGCCCGATCACGAGACCCGGACGACCGGTGTAGATGACCAGCTTCACCTTGTTGGCGGCCCGCTCGATGATGATATTGGAGATCCCTGCATGGCTCAGGCTCTTGTTGATGAAGTTGCGGATCTTGCGATCCTCCACGAACATTTGGCCGAAGCTCCTGTCGGCATACCACTTGGCCTTCCAGTCCTTGGTCACCCCAAGCCGAAAACCGTACGGATGTATCTTCTGTCCCACCTTCGACCCCTTTCCTAGAGCTCTTCGAGAACGACTGCGATATGAGAAGTCCGTTTCAGGATGCGGTTCGCGCGCCCCTGCGCCCTGGGCCTGAACCGTTTCATCATGGGGCCCTCATCTACCTGGATGGACTTCACATAGAGATTGTCCACGTCCACCATGCCCGTCTGCATGGCGTTGGCCACGGCCGAGTTCAGCACCTTGGCGATGACGCGGGCTCGCTTCGTGCCGAGCAGATTGAGCATCCGCAGGGCGTCGGCGATCTGCCTGCTCCTCACCTGGTCGGCAAGCAGCCTCGTCTTCTGGGGCGAGACCCGGGTGTGTCTGAGAATGGCTTTTGCTTCCATGGTCTATCCCTTCCTCTGCGCCTTTCTGTCGGCTGCGTGGCCGAAGAAGGTACGTGTCGGCGAGAACTCGCCGAGCTTGTGTCCCACCATCTCTTCAGTGCAGTAGACAGGGACGAACTTCTTGCCGTTGTGCACGGCAAAGGTCAGCCCCACGAATTCCGGGAGGATTACGGAGCGTCTGGACCAGGTCTTGATAACCTTCCGGCTGCCGGCCTCCTGGGCCTGGAGCACCTTGGCCAGCAGATGGTCATCCACGAACGGCCCTTTCTTCAATGAACGGGACACGGCTTACTTCCTCCTCTTCACGATGAACTTGTTGGAGACCTTGGTGCGTTTCCTGGTCTTGTGGCCCTTGGTCGAAACGCCCCATGGCGTGACCGGGTGATTTCCCTTCACCCTGCCCTCGCCGCCTCCATGCGGATGGTCGACCGGGTTCATGGCCACGCCGCGCACCGTAGGCCTGATACCGAGCCAGCGCTTCCGGCCGGCCTTGCCCACGGTGATGTTGGAATGGCTCACATTGCCTACCTGGCCGATGGTGGCCTTGCATTCGGCGTAGACCTTTCTCACTTCGCCGGACGGCATCTTGATCTGGACGTAGTTTCCTTCCTTGGCCAGCACCTGGCCTGCCGTACCCGCGGACCTGATGAGCTGTCCGCCCCTGCCGGGCTTGAACTCCACATTGTGGACGCTCGTGCCCAAGGGCATCATCTTGAGGCTCAGGACGTTCCCGGTCCTGATCTCGGCATCCTCGGCGGTGACGACCGTGCTGCCCACGGCCAGCCCTTCGGGCCAGAGGATGTAGCGCTTCTCTCCGTCTGCATACTGCACCAGGGAAATCCTGGCCGAGCGGTTGGGGTCGTATTCCACCGTCATGACCTTGCCCGGCACGCCCACCTTGTCCCGCCTGAAGTCGACGATGCGGTAGAGCCTCGTCGTGCCGCCGCCCTGATGGCGCACGGTGATGCGGCCCAAATTGTTGCGGCCGCTGTTCTTCTTGAGCCGGTAACTCAGCGACTTCTCGGGGGCGGTGGTGGTGATCTCCTCGAATGTGGAGACCGTCATGGTCCTCCTGCCTGCCGATGTCGGTTTGAATCCACGTATGCTCATCGGTTATACCCCTTCATAGAGCTCGATGGTCTCGCCTTCTCTGAGCGTGACGATCGCCTTCTTCCAGTCGGCGCGCTCGTAATGCCTGAGACCCCAGCGCTTGGTCTTGCCTTTCATGTTCATGGTCCGCACGTTCTCCACGTGCACGTTGAACAGCGCTTCCACGGCCTTCTTGATCTCGATCTTGTTGGCACCCCTGGCTACGGAGAAGATCACGTGATTGCCCTTTTCCCTGAGCATGGTGCCCTTCTCGGTGACCAGCGGCCGCCTGAGTATGCTATGTGCTGTCTTCATGGCTTCAGCCTTTCAACTATGAGCTCGACGGCCTTCAGGTCAATGATGAGCCCCTTGTGCTTGAGGATGTCATAGACATTCAGGCCGCTGACGTTCAGCAGCTTGCTCTTGGGATGATTCCGAGATGCCAAGGCCACGTTCGCGTTTTCTTCTCCCACGATCACGAGCGAGTTCTGCATGCCCAGGGCCCCCAGGGCCTTGACATAATCCCTGGTCTTGGGCTCGGTGATGGCCATGGAGTCCACCACCTTGAGCATGTTCTCGCCGGCCTTCATGCTCAGCGCCGAGCACAGGGCCAGCCTCCTCACCTTCTTGGGGAGATCGATCTTGTAGTTCCTGCTGTTGGGACCGAAGACCACGCCGCCGTGCCTCCAGAGGGGCGAGCGGTTGGTGCCGGCGCGTGCGCGGCCCGTACCCTTCTGACGCCACGGCTTCTTGCCGCCGCCGGAGACCTCGGAGCGGCTCTTGGTCTTGGCCGTGGCCGCCCTGCGGTTCGCCATCTGCCAGACCACCACGTCGTGGAGCAGATGGGGCTTCACTTCACAGCCGAACACGCTCTCGTCGAGCTGGATCTCATTTACCTTCTCGCCTGCAATGTTGAACACATCAACGACCGGCATGACTTAACCCTCTTGCTTCCGTAATATGACGAGCTGACCGTTGCTGCCGGGAACCGCGCCGCGGATCGCGATCATATTCCTGTCTTCGAAAATGTCCACGACCTTCAAACCCTTGACCGTCACCTGCTCGTTGCCCAGATGGCCCGACATCTTCTTTCCCTTGATGACCTTGCCCGGGGAGGTGTTCGTGCCGATCGACCCGGTCTCGTTCAGGATGAGCGAGCCGTGGCTGGCGGGAAGACCGCCGAAGTTGTGCCTGCGGACAACGCCTGCATAGCCCTTCCCCTTGGAAATACCCGTGACCCGGATGGTCTCGCCCTTGGCGAAGACCTCCGATGCCTTGACCTCCTGGCCCACTTCCACGGCGCCGACGTCGTCGCAGGGGACCTCGCGCAGGTGGTAGAAGAATCCCTTGCCCGCCTTTTCCTGGTGCCCCTTGACCGGTTTGTTGACGCGCGCCTCCTTCTTCTCGCCGAAACCGAGCTGCAGCGCATCGTAGCCGTCACGGTCCTGGAACTTCTTCTGGATCACGTAGCAGGGACCTGTCTGTATGAGCGTGACGGGAACGACCTCGCCGCTCTCGTTGAAGATCTGGCTCATGCCGAGTTTCTTTCCAAGTATACCCTTGATCATGGCTGTCTCCGGAATAACTAAAGCTTGATCTCCACATCCACACCGGCCGAGAGATCCAGCTTCATGAGGGAATCCACGGTCTGCTGAGTGGGGTCGAGGATGTCGAGGAGTCGCTTGAAGGTGCGGATCTCGAACTGGTCCCTGGATTTCTTGTCCACATGAGGAGACCGCAGGACGCAGAAGCGCTCGATCTTCGTGGGCAGGGGGATGGGTCCGGCAACCCTGGCACCGGTCCTGCGTGCCGCATCGACGATCTCCTGCACTGACTGGTCGATGAGCTTATGGTCGTAACCTTTCAGTCGTATGCGTATCCTTTGGGTCTCCATTGCTCTGTGCTCCTGTCTCGTTTACTCGATGACCTTGACGATGACGCCGGAGGCGACGGTCCTGCCGCCCTCGCGGATGGCGAACCTCAGACCCTCCTCCATGGCGATCGGCGATATCAGCTTCACCTCCATCGTCACGTTGTCCCCGGGCATCACCATCTCCACCCCCTCGGGCAGCTTGATGTCCCCCGTCACGTCCGTCGTCCGAAAATAAAACTGCGGCCGGTACCCCGTGAAAAACGGCGTGTGCCGCCCACCCTCTTCCTTCTTCAACACGTACACCTCAGAGGTAAAATGCGTGTGCGGCATGATCGAACCAGGCTTCGCCACCACCTGCCCGCGCTCCACCTCCTCACGCTTCGTCCCACGCAGCAACACCCCCACGTTGTCCCCAGCACGACCCTCGTCCAGCGTCTTCCGGAACATCTCTACTCCCGTGCACACCGTCTTGGTCGTCGGCCGGATCCCCACAATCTCTACCTCTTCCCCGACCTTGATCACCCCACGCTCCACTCGGCCCGTCACCACCGTGCCACGACCGCTGATCGTGAATATGTCCTCAACTGGCATCAAAAACGGCTTGTCAATGTCCCGCGCAGGCTCAGGTATGTACGCGTCCACCGCATCCATCAACTCAAATATGCACTTCGCCTCCGCACTGTCTGGATCGTCACTCTCCATCGCCTTGAGCGCACTCCCCCGTATGATCGGGATCTCGTCCCCAGGAAAATCATACGCCGAGAGCAGCTCCCGAAGCTCCAGCTCCACCAGCTCCAGCAGCTCAGGATCGTCCACCTGGTCCACCTTGTTCATGAACACCACCATCGCCGGCACGTTCACCTGCTTCGCCAGCAATATGTGCTCCCGCGTCTGCGGCATCGGCCCGTCACTCGCCGCCACCACCAATATCGCCCCGTCCATCTGCGCCGCACCCGTAATCATGTTCTTGATGTAGTCCGCGTGCCCAGGACAGTCGATGTGCGCATAGTGACGCGTCGCCGTCTGATACTCCACGTGCGCCGTGTTGATCGTGATCCCACGCTCCTTCTCCTCCGGCGCCTTGTCTATCTGATCGTACGCCACATACTCGCTCAATCCCTTCTTCGCCAAATGCTTCGTGATCGCCGCCGTCAACGTCGTCTTCCCATGATCAATATGACCAATCGTCCCCACATTCACATGCGGCTTCGTCCTCTTGAATGTCTCCTTAGCCATTGAGCTGTCCTCCCCTGGAAACTTTTAAGGTATCGCAGATGCTGCTCGGCACCGGCTCGTAGTGCGCGACCTGCATGGTGAAGGTCGCCCTGCCCTGGGAAAGCGAGCGCAACGTCGTCGCATAGCCGAACATCTCCGCCAGCGGAACCTGGGCTGCCACCACCCGCACGTCCGACCTGGTGTCCATGCCAAGAACCCTGCCTCTCCGGGAGGAGAGGTCGCTGATCACGTCACCGATATAGTCCGCAGGGCAGACCGCCTCGACGTCCATGATGGGCTCGAGCATGATGGGGCTCGCCTTCTTCAGAGCGTTCTTGATGGCCATGGAGCCTGCGATCTTGAATGCGAGCTCGGAGGAATCCACCTCGTGGAACGATCCGTCCAGGAGCGAAACCTTGATGTCCTGCACGGGATACCCTGCGATGGGTCCGATCTCCAGGGATTCCTCCACGCCCTTCTTCACCGCCGGTATGTATTCCCTCGGGATCACGCCGCCCACGATCTTGTTGACGAATTCGAATCCGCTGGCAGGCTCCATGGGCTCAACGGTGATGACCACATGGGCGTACTGGCCGTGACCGCCGGTCTGCTTGACGTACTTGCAGGTCTCCTGCACGGTCTTCGTGATGGTCTCGCGGTAGGCCACCTGGGGCTTGCCCACGTTGGCCTCCACGCTGAACTCACGGCGGAGCCTGTCCACGATGATCTCCAGGTGGAGCTCACCCATGCCTGAGATCAGGGTATCGCCCGTCTCCCGGTCGGACTGCACGCGGAAGGACGGGTCTTCCATGGCCAGCCTGGAAAGGGCGAACCCGAGACGCTCCTGGTCGGCCTTGCTCCTCGGCTCGATGGCGATCGAGATGACCGGCTCGGGAAAGTCCATGGACTCCAGGATGATGGGGTTGGCCAGATCGCACAGACTGTGGCCCGTGATGGTGTTCTTGAGTCCCAGGACTGCGGCGATTTCACCCGCGTAGAGGTCCTTGATCTCCTCGCGCTTGTCCGCGTACATGCGCACGAGGCGACCGATCCGCTCCTTCTTGCCCGTGCTGCAGTTGTAGACGGTGTCACCGGAGCTCAACATCCCCGAATAGACGCGGATGAAGGTGAGCTGGCCCACGTACGGGTCGTTCATGACCTTGAAGGCAAGGGCCGAGAACGGCTCGTCGTCCCGCGGGCTGCGGCTCGCATCGTCTCCGGACTCGGTCTTGCCTTTGACGGCGCCGATCTCGACAGGCGACGGAAGGAAGTCCACCACCGCGTCCAGCAGAGGCTGGACGCCCTTGTTCTTGAACGCCGTGCCGCAGAGCACGGGCGTGACGACACCGATGAGCGTTCCCTTCTTGACGGCCTTCCGGATGGCACCGTTGGTTATCTCTTCTCCGGCCAGGTAGGTCTCCATGACGGCGTCGTCCACGTCGCAGAGCGCCTCGGTGAGCCGCTCGCGGTATTCCTCGGCCTTCTCACGATACTCCGGGGGTATGTCGATGAAGGAATAGCTGGAACCCTTGGTGGATTCGTCGAAGACCGCAGCCTTCATCTCGATGAGGTCGATGACCCCGGTGAAGTGTTCCTCCTGGCCCATGGGAACCTGAACGGCCACTGCATTGGCTCCGAGCTTGTTCCTAATCTGGTCGACCACGCTGAAGAAGTCGGCGCCCACGCGGTCCATCTTGTTCACGAAGGCCAGCCTCGGCACGTGGTAGCGCTCGGCCTGCCTCCAGACCGTCTCGCTCTGGGGCTCGACACCGCCCACTGCGCAGAAGACCGCCACGGCCCCGTCGAGGACCCTCAGGGAGCGTTCAACCTCGATGGTGAAGTCCACGTGGCCCGGGGTGTCGATGATGTTGATGATGTGATCTTTCCAGGAACAGGTGGTGGCTGCCGACGTTATGGTGATGCCGCGCTCCTTCTCCTGCTCCATCCAGTCCATGGTGGCCTGGCCGTCATGGACCTCGCCGATCCTGTAGCTCCGCCCGGTGTAGAAGAGAATGCGCTCGGTAGTCGTGGTCTTGCCCGCATCGATGTGGGCCATGATACCGATGTTTCTGAGTCTCTCTATGGGGACGGAACGTTTCACTGCCGAATTCCTTATTATAAGTGGTATGGTTACCAGCGATAGTGCGCAAACGCCTTGTTGGCCTCCGCCATCTTGTGCGTGTCTTCCTTCTTCTTAATGGACGTGCCGCGGTTGTTGTAGGCGTCGATCAACTCGGCGGCCAGCCGTTCGCTCATGGTGTGCTCCGATCGTTCCCGGGCTGCGGTGATGATCCATCTCCTGGCCAGCATGTCCCTCCGGTCGGGGCGGACTTCCTGGGGCACCTGGTAAGTGGCGCCGCCGATCCTGCGGGAGCGGACCTCCAGGGAAGGCTTCACGTTGTCGAAGGCCTTGAGGAAGACCTGCAGCGGGTCTTCCTTGGTCCTGCTGGCAAGGATGTCCAGCATGTCATAGAAGATCATCTCGCTGACGGACTTCTTGCCGTCCCACATGAGGCAGTTGATGAACTTGGCCACGTTCAAGTCACCGAACTTGGGGTCCAGTGGTATATCTCTCTTCAGGGTTCCTCTGTTTTTCCTCGGCATGGCAAATCCTCTACTTCGGTCTCTTGGTCCCGTACTTGGACCGGCCCTTGCGGCGCTCGGACACGCCCTCTGAATCCATGACGCCGCGTATGATGTGATAGCGGACACCTGGCAGGTCCTTGACGCGGCCGCCCCTGATCATCACCACTGAGTGCTCCTGCAAGTTATGGCCCTCTCCCGGAATATAGGACGTGACCTCGTATCCGTTGGTCAGCCGCACGCGGGCAACCTTTCTCAGGGCCGAGTTGGGCTTCTTGGGGGTGGTGGTGTACACCCTCACGCAGACGCCCCTCTTCTGAGGGCACGCCTGCAGGGCCCTCGTCTTCTTGATCTTTTCGACAGTCTTCCTGCCTTTTCTCACGAGCTGATTCAGTGTGGGCATCGATCCTTCTTCCTTCTCACGTAATCAATGGGAAAAACGTACCTGAATCCATGATCAGATAGCCGCAGTCTTCTATCAATGTGCGCCTTGTTCTGTCAAGGACTTTCTATACGAATTCCTCCTCGAGAATATCGTCCTCGCCGAGCTCGATATCCACCTTCCGGTAGATGGGGAACCCGGTACCCGCAGGGATGAGCCTGCCCATGATGACGTTCTCCTTGAGCCCGACCAGGTGGTCGACCTTGCCCTCGACACTTGCCTCGGTGAGCACCCGGGTGGTTTCCTGGAAGGACGCCGCCGAGATGAAGCTCTCGGTGTTCAGGCTGGCTTTGGTGATGCCGAGCAGGTACGGCTCCGCCACGGCGGGCCTCAGGTCCTGGCTCACCATGCGCTGGTTTTCTTCCTCGAAGAGGAACTTGTCCACGAATTCGCCCTCGATCATGTCCGTGTCGCCCGGTTCCTTGATCTTTACCCGCTTGAGCATCTGGCGGACGATGACCTCGATGTGCTTGTCGTTGATGCGCACGCCCTGGAGCCGGTAGACCTCCTGGACCTCGTTTACGAGGTACTTGGCAAGGTCCTTCTCCCCCCTGATGCGCAGGATGTCGTGGGGGTCAACGGCACCGTCCATGAGCGGCTCTCCCGCGCGAACGAAGTCGCCCTCGTGCACGGAGACGTGTTTGTTCTTCGGTATCATGTAGTCCTTGGCCGACCCGATCTCCGGGGAGATGGTCACCTTGCGCTTGCCCTTGGTGTCCTTGCCGTAGGAGACCTCGCCGTCGATCTCGGTGACTACGGAACACTCCTTGGGACGCCTCGCCTCGAAGAGTTCCACGACCCGGGGCAGACCGCCCGTGATGTCCTTGGTCTTGGTGGTTTCGCGCGGGATCTTCACGAGCACGTCGCCGGCGAAGACCTCGTCCCCTTCCTTGATGAATATATGCGCCCCCACCGGCAGGTTGTACCGGGCCTGGTTCTTGGAGCCGGGGATCTTGGCGATCTTGCCTGCGTCGTCGGTGATGTAGATGCGGGGCCTGAGCTCCGGGTCCTTGGGCTCGATAATGACCGCGCGGGACAGGCCGGTGACCTCGTCGATGTGCTCCATGACCGTGATCTCTTCCACCATGTCCTGGAACTTGGCCTTGCCCCCCACATCCGTGAGGATGGGGATGGTGTAGGGATCCCACTCGGCCAGCAGGGTGCCTGCTTCGACCTTCTGTCCGTCCGCCACCTTGACCTTGGCACCGTACACGATGGAGTACTGCTCGCGCTCACGGCCGGTTTCGTCCACCAGGACCACCGTGCCGTTGCGGTTCATGGCGACGAGGTCGCCTTCCCTCCCCAGGGATACCTTCAGGTCCTTATATCTGGCGGTGCCGGCATGGTTGAACTTGATGCTCGACTGCTCCACGACCATGGCCGTACCACCTACGTGGAACGTCCTCATGGTGAGCTGGGTGCCGGGCTCGCCGATGGACTGGGCCGCGATGATGCCCACGGCCTCGCCGATGTTGACCATGCGCCCGCGGGCCAGGTCCTTGCCGTAGCACTTGGCACAGATGCCGTGCTTGGACCGGCAGGACAGGGCGGAGCGGGCCACGACCTTCTCGATGCCCGCGTCGTCCAGGAGCTTCACGTGCGACTCGGTGACCATGGTGTTGGCGGGTACCAGCACGTCGCCGGTGTAGGGGTCGCGGAGGTCGTCCAGGGTAACCCTGCCGAGGATCCTCTCGCCCAGGTTCTGAATGATCTCGCCTCCCTCGATGAGGGCCTCCAGCTCGATGCCGTCCAAGGTCCCGCAGTCCTCCTCGGTGACGATGACGTCGTGGGCCACGTCGACGAGGCGGCGGGTGAGGTACCCGGAGTTGGCCGTCTTGAGCGCCGTGTCCGCCAGACCCTTCCTGGCTCCGTGGGTGGATATAAAGTATTCCAGGACGTCGAGGCCCTCCCTGAAGTTGGACTCGATGGGGGTCTCGATGATCTCACCGGAGGGCTTGGTCATGAGCCCGCGGATGCCTGCCAGCTGCCTGATCTGCTGGGCCGAGCCGCGGGCCCCGGAGTCGGCCATCATGAAGATGGGGTTGAAGGACGGGAACTCCATGGTGGAACCGTCCTTGAGCGTGACCGTGTCGCTCTTGATGGTCTCCATCATGTCCCCGGCGATGTGGTCGGTGACCTTTGTCCAGATGTCAACGATCTTGTTGTACCGCTCGCCGTCGGTGATGAGACCCTCGTTGTACTGGTTGATGATCTGGGCCACGTCCTCCTTGGCCTTTTCGATGATGTCTCCCTTGGAGCCCGGGATCTTCATGTCCTCGATGCCGATGGAGATGCCTGCCTTGGTGGCGAACTGGTAGCCCAGGTCCTTGATGCGATCAGCCAGCAGCACGGTGTTCTTGTCGCCCGCCAGGGAGAAGCAGGCATCCACGAGCTCTCCCAGGGCTTTCTTGGTCATGGGCCGGTTGATGGCGTCGAAGGGTATCTCCTGTGGCACGATCTCCCGGAAGATCACCCGGCCCACCGTGGTGTCCATGGTCCTGCCTTCCATGCGCACCTTGATCCGCGCGTGGATGGAGGCCACCCCCGCGTCGAATGCGGCACGGACCTCCTCGGGGCCGAAGAACACCATGCCTTCGCCCAGGGCGTTCGGCTTCTCGCGCGTCAGATAGTACATGCCGAGCACGATGTCCTGGGTTGGGCCGATGATGGGCTTGCCGTGCGCAGGAGACAGGATGTTGTTGGTGGACATCATGAGCACGCGGGCTTCCACCTGCGCCTCGATGGACAGGGGCACGTGAACGGCCATCTGGTCGCCGTCGAAGTCGGCGTTGAAGGCAGGGCAGACCAGCGGGTGGAGCTGGATGGCCTTGCCTTCGATGAGTATGGGCTCGAAGGCCTGCATGCCGAGCCGGTGCAGGGTGGGGGCGCGGTTCAGGATGACGGGATACTCCTGGACCACCTCGGCCAGGCACTCCCAGACCTCGGGGGTCTCGTTCTCCACCATGCGCTTGGCGCTCTTGATGGTGCTGACGTGTCCCTTGTTTTCCAGCTTGTTGTAGATGAACGGCTTGAAGAGCTCGATGGCCATCTTCTTGGGCAGCCCGCACTGGTGGAGCCTGAGATCGGGGCCCGCGGTGATGACCGAGCGACCGGAGTAGTCGACGCGCTTGCCCAGCAGGTTCTGACGGAAGCGGCCCTGCTTGCCCTTGAGCATGTCGGAAAGACTCTTGAGCGGCCTGCGGTTGGCGCCGGTGATGACCCGGCCGCGCCTGCCGTTGTCGAACAGGACGTCCACCGCCTCCTGGAGCATGCGCTTTTCGTTACGCAGGATGATGTCCGGTGCGTTGAGCTCGATGAGCCTCTTGAGGCGGTTGTTCCGGTTGATGACCCTGCGGTAGAGGTCGTTCAGGTCGGAGGTGGCGAACCTGCCGCCGTCCAGGGGGACCAGGGGCCTGAGGTCCGGCGGCAGCACCGGGACGACCTTGAGGATCATCCAGGACGGGTCCTGCCATGGCTTGATGTAGTCGATCTCGTCGTGGGAGAGTTTGCGCGAGTCTACGAGCCGGTCGATCACCTCGTTGATCTTGGGGATGACGGTCTTCTTCTCCTCGTAGGTCGTGGTCTCCTCCCAGCGCTTGACCACCTTCCGGCACTCGGTGAGGAACTCGCCGAGCGCCCGCCTGAACTGCTCGTCTTTCTCCAGGTGGAAGCGATCCTCGATGAAGGCCATGAGTTCAGCCGGCTCGATACCCCTGAAAACATTGACCATGCGCAGGCGGCGGGAAAGCTTCTTCTTCTTGGCCTCACTCTTGGTCTTGGAGGTCTCTTCCTTGAGCTTGTCGGAGATGTCCAGGATGTCGAGGTCGGCGATGAGCTCGTCCACGGCCTCTGCCCCCATCTTGGCCGAGAAGCTGCCGATGCCGTACTTGTCCACGGCCTGCCGGAACTTGTCCTCGGTGAGCAGCTCCCCCTTGCGGAACGGGGCGTCCTTGGGGTCGGTGATGATGTAGCTCTCGAAGTAGAGGACCCGCTCGAGCTCCTTGATGGACAGGTCGAGCAGGGCGCCGATCTTGCTGGGAAGGCTCTTGAGGAACCATATGTGAGCCACGGGCGTGGCGAGCTCGATGTGGCCCATGCGCTCGCGCCGCACCCTCGAATCGATGACCTCGACTCCGCACTTCTCACAGACCACGCCGCGGTGCTTCATGCGCTTGTACTTGCCGCAGATGCACTCGTAGCTCTTGATGGGCCCGAAGATGCGCGCGCAGAAAAGTCCGTCCCGCTCCGGCTTGAAGGTCCGGTAGTTGATGGTCTCGGGCTTCTTCACCTCGCCGTACGACCATGCCAGAATCTTCTCGGGCGATGCCAGCCCGATGCGGACGGCCATGTAGTTGGAAGGATCCTTGGGTTTCTCGAAATAGCTGTATAGATCTTCCAATGTTATCCCCCCTTAGTGTTGGCCCTGGCCCTCGATGAGGGAGATGTCCAGGCCCAGGCTCTTGAGTTCTCTGGTGAGAACGTTGAATGACTCGGGAATGCCGGGCTCGAGCTCGTGCTGGCCCTTGACGATGGACTCGTACATCCTGGTCCGGCCGGCCACGTCGTCGGACTTGACCGTGAGGAACTCCTGCAGTGCGTATGCCGCGCCGTAGGCCTCGATGGCCCAGACCTCCATCTCGCCGAGGCGCTGGCCTCCGAACTGGGCCTTGCCGCCCAGCGGCTGCTGGGTGACCAGCGAGTACGGGCCGATGGACCGGGCGTGGATCTTGTCGTCGACCAGGTGGTGCAGCTTGAGCATGTACATGATACCCACGGTGATCTTGCTGTCGAAGGGATCGCCGGTCCTGCCGTCATAGAGGGTGACCCTGCCTCCGTCGGTGATGCCGGCCACCTTGAGCATGCCGTCGATCTCCTCCTCGGTGGCGGAGTCGAACACGGGCACCGCCACGGTGAGGCCCTCCTCCTTGATCTTTGCCGCCAGGTCGAGCAGTTCCTCCCGGGATGCCTTCTCCAGGATCCTGCTGATCTTCTTGGAGCCGTAAAACTTCTTGAGCAGGCCCTTGAGATCCTCGTCGGGATAGGCCTCCTCGATCATGGCGTTGATGTGCTCGCCGATGCCGTGCATGGCCCAGCCGAGGTGGGTCTCGAGGATCTGGCCCACGTTCATGCGCGACGGCACGCCCAGCGGGTTGAGCACGATGTCCACGGGCCGTCCGTCGTCGAAGAACGGCATGTCCTCCTCGGGAAGGATGCGCGAGATGACGCCCTTGTTGCCGTGGCGTCCCGCCATCTTGTCGCCCACGGAGAGCTTGCGCTTGATGGCGACATAGACCTTCACCATCTTGTTCACGCCGGGCGGCAGGTCGTCGCCGGCGGAGAGCTTCTCGATCTTTGCGTCGTAGAAGTCCAGGATGATTTTCTTCTGGTGGTCGACCCTGCTGATGACCTTCTCGATCTCGCGCTCCACCTCGTCGCCGTCGGTCACGCGGATGTCCTTGAAGTCATCTATCCTGAGCTGGTCGAGCATGTCCTTGGTGATGAGGTTACCCTTCTTGGCGATGACGGAATCCCCCAGGTGCGACAGCATGGGGCCGGAGAGTTTCCTGCCCACGAGCAGGTCTTCCAGCCGCGCCCGGGCACCGTCGGCCAGTATGGCCATCTCGTCGTCCTGGTCCTTGCGGAGCTGCTCGATCTCGCCCTGCTCGATCTGCAGGGTGCGCTCGTCCTTCTCCTGGCCGCGACGGTTGAAGACCCGGGCGTCGATGATGGTGCCCTCGATGCCGGGCGGGACCCGCAGGGACGTGTCCTTCACCTCGCTGGCCTTTTCGCCGAAGATGGCGCGCAGGAGCTTTTCCTCGGGGGAGAGCTGGGTCTCGCCCTTGGGCGTGACCTTGCCCACGAGGATGTCGCCGGGCTTGACCTCGGCGCCGATTCGGATGATGCCCGAATCGTCGAGGTTCTTGAGCGCTTCCTCGCCGGCGTTGGGGATGTCCCGGGTGATCTCCTCGCTGCCGAGCTTCACGTCGCGGGCCATGACCTCGAACTCCTCGATGTGCACCGAGGTGTAGAAGTCTTCCTTGACCACGCGCTCGCTGATGAGGATGGCGTCTTCATAGTTGTAGCCGCCCCACGGCATGAAGGCGACCACGAGGTTCCTGCCCAGAGCCAGCTCGCCCTTGCACGTGGCCGGGCCGTCGGCGATGATCTCGTTCTTGCCCACGTGCTGCCCCTTGCGCACGATGGGTTTCTGGTTGAAGGAGGTGTTCTGGTTTGCCCGCTTGAACTTGGTGAGGCGGTAAATGTCGATGCCGGTGTCCTCGGGGTGTTTGCCTATGGAGTCGGCCTTGATGACAATGCGCTGGCTGTCCACGTCCTGCACCGTGCCGGCGCGGTGCGACACGACGCACACGCCCGAGTCCCTGGCCACGAGCTGCTCGATGCCGGTTCCCACGACGGGCGGGACGGAGAAGAGCAGCGGCACGGCCTGGCGCTGCATGTTGGAGCCCATGAGCGCCCTGTTGGCGTCGTCGTGCTCCAGGAACGGGATGAGGTTGGCGGACACCGAGAAGAGCTGGTTGGTGGCCACGTCCATGAAGGTGACCTGTTCTTTCGGCACGGTGGAATACTGACCGTTGCGCACGCGGACCCGGACCATGTCGGCCTTGATCCTGCCGTCCTCATCGAGCGGCTCGGTGGCCTGGACGATGACCTGCTCGTCCTCCTCGATGGCGCTCATGTAGCGTATCTCGTCGGTGACCACGCCGTCGGTGACCACGTAGTAGGGGGTCTCGATGAAGCCGAACTCGTTGACGCGGCCGTAGGTGGAGAGCGATACGATGAGGCCGATGTTGGGTCCCTCGGGGGTCTCGATGGGGCACACCCTGCCGTAGTGGGAGGGGTGCACGTCGCGCACCTCGAACACGGCCCGCTCGCGGGTGAGGCCGCCGGGCCCCAGGGCCGAGAGCCTGCGCTTGTGCGTGATGGCAGACAGCGGGTTGGTCTGGTCCATGAACTGGCTCAGCTGGCCGGATCCGAAGAATTCCCTGATCACGGCGGTGACGGGCTTGGGATTGATCAGGTTGTTGGGCATCATGGTCTCGACGTCCTGGAGGCTCATGCGCTCCTTGATGGCCCGCTCCATGCGCACCAGGCCTATGCGGTACTGGTTCTCCAGGAGCTCTCCCACCGAGCGCACCCGGCGGTTGGACATGTGGTCGATATCGTCCACCGTCCTTCCCTGGGCCCCGTCCTTGAGCTCCAGGAGGTACTTCACGGTGAGGAGGATATCCTCCTTGCGAAGCACGGTGAGGTCCAGGGGGGCCTCCTCCTCGCTGACGTGCAGCTTCTGGTTGATCTTCATCCTGCCCACCCGGGAGAGATCGTAGTAGGAGGGATTGAAGAAGAGGTTCTCGAAAAAGTGGGTGGCGATCTCGAGCGTCGGGGGGTTGCTCGGCCTCAGCCGCCGGTATATCTCGATGACCGCCTCTTCGGGAGTGTCCACCTTGTCCAGGGCCAGGGTCTTGGAGAGCGACGAGCTGTAGATGATCTCGTCGTAGTAGACGACCTTGATCTCGGTGAGGCCCATCTCGTGAATCTTGGCAAGCAGTTCCTCGGTGATCTCCTCGTTGGCGTCGGCGAGGACCTCGCCGGTCTCGAGATTCACGATGTCCTCGGCCAGAACCTTCCCGAGGATGTCGGCCTCCTCCAGAACGACAGGCTCGAAGACCTTGCCCTTGTACTTGGTTGCCGTCTTCGCCGTGATCTTGCGGCCGGCCTTGACGACGGCCTCGTCGGAACCCTTGAGCTTCAGGTCGAAATCCACCTTGAGCCCGACCAGGTTCTCGATGTCGATGTGCTTGTGGACCGCGTCGCCTTCGAAGGTGTAACGCTCCTTGGGGTAGTAGATGGCCAGGATGTCCTGGTTGGAAAACCCCATGGCCTTCATGAGGGTGCTCACGGGCATCTTCCTGCGCCGGTCGATCCTCAGGTAGAGGATGTTCTTGGCGTCGAAGTCCATGTCGAGCCATGAGCCGCGGGCCGGAATGATGCGGGCCGAGTGGAGGACGCGGCCGCCGGTGGCCGCCCGTGCCGTGGTCTTGTCGAAAAAGATGCCGGGTGAGCGGTGGAGCTGGTTGACGATGACTCGCTCCGTGCCGTTGACGATAAAGGTGGAGCTCGGGGTCATGAGCGGGATCTCCCCGAAATAGACCTCCTGCTCCTTGATGTCCCTGATGCTCTGGGTCCCGGACTCCTCGTCCCGGTCGTATACCACGAGCCTGACCTTGAGGTTCACGGGGGCGGAGTACGTGAGGCCCTTCTGGAGGCACTCGTCCATGTCGTACTTCGACTCGCCCAGACGGTATTCCACGAATTCCAGGGATGCGTCCTCATTGAAATCCTTGATGGGGAATACGGACTTGAACACCTGCTGGAGCCCGATGTTCTTCCTTTTCTCCGGCGGAACGTCCTTCTGCAGGAAGGTGCTGTAGGACGACTTCGGCAGCTCGACCAGGTCGGGGATCTCCAGGGTGGTCGGCCGCTTTCCGAAGTTCTTCCGCCTCAACTGCGGATTTAACAGGATGCTTTCAATCATCTTCTTTTGTCTTCCTCTTTTATGGGGTTATGCTGCACGCTCCAGGTAAGAAGGGGGGACAGGCACCGCCTTCCCCCCCCCGTCGCGGTGTCCGTTTCAGCAGCTACTTGATCTCGACGACGGCGCCGACCTCTTCGAGCTTCTTCTTGGCATCCTCCGCCTCTTCCTTGTTCACCCCTTCCTTGATGGCCTTGGGCACACCCTCCACCACGTCCTTGGCCTCCTTGAGACCGAGGTCCGTCAGGGCGCGGACGACCTTGATGACCTGGATCTTCTGGGCGCCGACATCCTTGAGCACCACGTCGAAGGTGGTCTTCTCCTCGGCTGCGGCAGCGGGCGCGCCGCCGGCTGCGGGCATGGCCGCAACGGCCGCAACGGGCGCCGCAGCGGTGACACCGAACTTGTCTTCCAGCTCCTTGACGAATTCCGCCAGTTCGAGGACGGTCATGCTCTCGATGAACTTTATGACATCTTCACGGGTAATCTGTGACATTTCTACACTCCTTCACGTTTCTTGTTTTCAATGGCCTTGAGTACGTAAACCAGCTGAGACACGATGGCCGCCAGAACGCCGACGAAGTTGGAAACCGGGGCGTTGAGCGATCCGAGCATGCGTGCGAGCAGCACTTCCCTGGGCGGCATCTTTGCCAGCTCCTGGATGTCCGCCGCGGTCATGGGCCGCTCGCCCAGGATACCACCCTGGATCTCGAGCTGCTCATTGTCCTTGGCGAAGTTCACCAGGGTCTTGGCCACGGCCACCGCATCGCTGTGCGCGATGGCTATCGCCGTGGGACCCGTGAAGAACTGCCCGATACCTGTGACGGGAGTCCCCTCGGAAGCCCTTCTGAGAAGGGTGTTCTTCACGACCTGATAGGAACCGCCCGCACCCGAAATGTCCCTCCTGAGCTTGGTGATCCTCTCCACGTTCAGACCCATGTAGTCCGTGACGAAGACCGCCTGGGACTTGTCCAGCTCATCGTGCAGGACCTGCACCAGTTGTTCTTTCTCTTCCCTCTTCAATGAAACACCTCACCCCTTTCTTTTTTGGATTCATCCTGTCAAAGGGTGCATCGGGGATATCCTGCCCGGATCTCGGCGGGAATGTTTAAGCTCGCCTGAGCGCGCTCCCGCTGTCTTTGACCAGGATTTGCTTACTTCAGTATGTTCGATACCTCGGACGGGTCGATCCTCACTCCCGGACCCATGGTGCTGGACACGGCCACGCCCTTGACGTAGGTGCCCTTGGAGCCGGACGGTTTGAGCTTCATGATCATCTCGAGCAGCACCTTGAAGTTGTCCAGGATCTTGTCCTTGCCGAAGGACACCTTGCCCACGCTGCAGTGCACGATGCCGACCTTGTCCACCCGGAAGTCGACCCGGCCGGCCTTCATGTCGGCAACCGCCTTGGCCACATCGAAGGTCACGGTGCCGAGCTTGGGGTTCGGCATCATGCCGCGGGGGCCGAGCACCTTGCCCAGCTTGCCCACGGTTCCCATGAGGTCCGGCGTGGCGATGACCTTGTCGAACTCGAGCCAGCCGCCCTGGATCTTCTCGGCCAGGTCCTCGGCGCCCACATGGTCAGCCCCGGCTTCCCTGGCCTCCTTCTCCTTTTCGCCCTTCGCGAAGACCAGTACTCTCGTGGTCTTGCCCGTGCCATGGGGAAGGACCACCGAACCGCGGACCATCTGGTCCGCATGCCTGGGGTCGACCCCGAGCCGCAGGGCCACGTCGACGCTCTCGTCGAACTTGGCAAAGGCGTTGTCCACCACCAGCGCGAGCGCTTCACCGAGCTCATATTTCTTCTGAGGATCTACCTTGTCCCTCGCCTCAGTGTATTTCTTGCCACACCTCGCCATAACGTGCATCTCCTTCAGTCAACTATCTCGATCCCCATGCTCCGGGCAGTGCCCGCGATGATGTTCACGGCATTGTCCATGTCCTGTGCATTGAGGTCATTCATCTTCTGCTTTGCGATGTCCATGAGCTGGGCCCGCGTCACCCTGCCCACCTTGTCCTTGTTGGGAACCGACGAGCCCTTCTCGAGCCCTGCGGCCTTGAGCAGCAGGGTGGATGCCGGCGGGCTCTTGGTGATGAAGGAGAAGGAACGGTCCTGGAACACGGAGATCTCCACGGGGATCTTGTATCCGCGCTGCTTGTCCGTGGCGGCGTTGAACGCCTTGCAGAACTCCATGATGTTCACCCCGTGCTGACCCAGCGCCGGGCCGACGGGGGGCGACGGCTTGGCCTCGCCTGCGGGTATATGAATCTTGATCTTTGCCAGTATTTTCTTTGCCATGTGCTACCTCTACAGGGTCTATTTCTTGGTTATCTGGTCGAAATTGAGCTCCACGGGTGTCGAGCGGCCGAAGATACTCACGAGTACGCGGACCTTGCCCTTGTCGGGCTTGCAGTCATCCACGACGCCGCTGAAATTCTGGAAGGGGCCCTCGTTGACGACCACCTCGTCGCCCACGGCGAACTCGCACCTGAGGGTCTGTGCCTCCATGCCGTCTTCGAGCTGGGCCTTCAGGGTCTCCACCTCGGCATCGGGTATGGTGGACGGGGATGTCTTCCCGCCCACGAACCCGGTGACCTTCGGTGTGCTCATGACCACGTGCCAGGTCTTGTCGGTCAGGACCATCCTGACCAGTATGTAGCCGGGGAAGTACTTCCTGGCTGCGGCCTTCTTCTTTCCCTGGGTGGCCTTCTTGATCTGCTCCGAGGGCACGAGGATCCCGGAGAAGTGGTCCTCCACGTTGTAGGCCTTGATGCGCTCCTCCAAGGACTTCTTTGCCTTGTGCTCGTAGTTGGAGTGCGTGTGAACCACGTACCACTTGTGTTCGAGATTGTCATCCATGGTCCGCTACCCGACGCCCAGAACGAGCTTGACTGCCTGGGACAGGCTTGCATCGATGAGCCAGAGAAAGATCGAGATCGCCACGCTGATGATGACCACCGCGATGGTCCCGCTTATGACCTCTTTCCTGCCCGTCCAGGTTACCTTGTTCCATTCGGCCCTGATTTCCTTCAAGAACTGCTGGACCTTCAGGAAAACCGCTAGCTTCTCATTGTCCATATGTTCCCTGCCAACCGAACTGGCAGGCCAGGAGGGACTCGAACCCCCAGCATCCGGATTTGGAGTCCGGCGCTCTGCCATTAGAGCTACTGGCCTGCACTATTTTATTTCGTCTCTTTGTGGAGCGTGTGAGTCCTGCAGAACGGGCAGTACTTCTTCTGCTCCAGCTTGTCCGTGGATTTCTTCTTGTTCCGCGTCGAGTTGTAGTTGCGCCTCTTGCAGTCGGAACATGCCAGTGTGATGATGTCTCTCATGGATCCTTACCGTCCTACTCTATGACCTTGACGATGACGCCGGAGGCGACGGTCCTGCCGCCCTCGCGGATGGCGAACCTCAGACCCTCCTCCATGGCGATCGGCGATATCAGCTTCACCTCCATCGTCACGTTGTCCCCGGGCATCACCATCTCCACCCCCTCGGGCAGCTTGATGTCCCCCGTCACGTCCGTCGTCCGAAAATAAAACTGCGGCCGGTACCCCGTGAAAAACGGCGTGTGCCGCCCACCCTCTTCCTTCTTCAACACGTACACCTCAGAGGTAAAATGCGTGTGCGGCATGATCGAACCAGGCTTCGCCACCACCTGCCCGCGCTCCACCTCCTCACGCTTCGTCCCACGCAGCAACACCCCCACGTTGTCCCCAGCACGACCCTCGTCCAGCGTCTTCCGGAACATCTCTACTCCCGTGCACACCGTCTTGGTCGTCGGCCGGATCCCCACAATCTCTACCTCTTCCCCGACCTTGATCACCCCACGCTCCACTCGGCCCGTCACCACCGTGCCACGACCGCTGATCGTGAATATGTCCTCAACTGGCATCAAAAACGGCTTGTCAATGTCCCGCGCAGGCTCAGGTATGTACGCGTCCACCGCATCCATCAACTCAAATATGCACTTCGCCTCCGCACTGTCTGGATCGTCACTCTCCATCGCCTTGAGCGCACTCCCCCGTATGATCGGGATCTCGTCCCCAGGAAAATCATACGCCGAGAGCAGCTCCCGAAGCTCCAGCTCCACCAGCTCCAGCAGCTCAGGATCGTCCACCTGGTCCACCTTGTTCATGAACACCACCATCGCCGGCACGTTCACCTGCTTCGCCAGCAATATGTGCTCCCGCGTCTGCGGCATCGGCCCGTCACTCGCCGCCACCACCAATATCGCCCCGTCCATCTGCGCCGCACCCGTAATCATGTTCTTGATGTAGTCCGCGTGCCCAGGACAGTCGATGTGCGCATAGTGACGCGTCGCCGTCTGATACTCCACGTGCGCCGTGTTGATCGTGATCCCACGCTCCTTCTCCTCCGGCGCCTTGTCTATCTGATCGTACGCCACATACTCGCTCAATCCCTTCTTCGCCAAATGCTTCGTGATCGCCGCCGTCAACGTCGTCTTCCCATGATCAATATGACCAATCGTCCCCACATTCACATGCGGCTTCGTCCTCTTGAATGTCTCCTTAGCCATGTACTTCCCCCTTTGTGTTCTATTTTTTTCTCCGCTCTCGTCTCAATAAAAGTGGAGCCCACGCCCGGGATCGAACCGGGGAAACCTCTTCCTTACCAAGGAAGTGCTCTACCTACTGAGCTACGTGGGCACGACTCCACGAAATTGAAGGGAAAATGGAGCGGGAAACGGGATTCGAACCCGCGACCCTCAGCTTGGAAGGCTGACGCTCTAGCCAACTGAGCTACTCCCGCATCATCGTTTGAGGACAGTGCAGTCATCAGCGACTCACGTCTCCTGCAACCCCTCGTTGCTCGTGGTGGAGGGGGGAGGATTCGAACCTCCGTAGGCTTCGCCGGCAGATTTACAGTCTGCTCCCTTTGGCCGCTCGGGAACCCCTCCCGAAGTGTCTCTCATGGAGCTGGAGATGGGACTCGAACCCGCAACCTGCTGATTACAAATCAGCTGCTCTACCGATTGAGCTACTCCAGCGCTCCAGGCGCACCCATAGCTTGCGCACCAGGTGTCTGTATCCTAAGGACAATGAAAAAGTCAAGGGGCAAATATGGTCATGGGAAAGATTTTTGCATGGGAGAAAAAGCTGTTTCAGATTCATATGATAAGCATTTCAGGATGCCCCTGTCCCCGGTTCGCCGGAAGAGACTCCTCGTATTCCGGACGCCATGGAACGATTCCGTCGAGCCCTTGCCCGTTGACCCCCCTCCACCCCTGTGTTAACACAATGGTCCATGCAGAACCCGATCAGCCACCTGGCGATCATCATGGACGGCAACGGCAGGTGGGCGCAGAGAAAGGGCCTTTCCAGGCTCAAAGGCCACGAGATGGGGGCCCGGGCTGCCAAGCGCGTGGTGGAACTGGCCAAGGCAAGATCCATACGATACCTCACCCTGTATGCCTTCTCGTCCGAGAACTGGAGCCGCCCCAAAGAAGAGGTGGAGGGCCTGTTCCGCCTCCTGGAACGGTTCATCGCCGAGGAGGTTGACCGACTCAAGTCCAGCGGCATCTGCATCCACGTGATCGGCGACCTGTCGCGTTTCTCGGACCACCTCCAGGACACCATCCGCCGCACCCTCGACGAGACGAAGGACAACCAGCAGCTGCACCTGGCCATCGCGCTCAACTACGGGGGCCGGGACGAGATCCTCCGCTGCGCCCGGAAGCTCCTGGCCAACGGTACCCGGGCCGACGACATCACCGAGGAGACCTTCTCGGGCCACCTGGACACGGCCTTCATGCCCGACCCGGACCTCCTGATCCGCACGGGCGGCGAATGGCGTATCAGCAACTTCTTGCTGTGGCAGCTCGCCTACACCGAGATCTACTTCATGGACACCCTCTGGCCCGACTTCGACGAGAAGGACCTGGACGAGGCGATCTCCTGGTTCAGGGGCAGGCAGCGGCGGTTCGGCATGACCGGCGAGCAGGTCGAGGGGAGACTCAAATGACCCGTATCTTCGGGGCGCTCATTCTCATCGTCATCTTCGCCCTCCCGGCCATATTCGGGCCCGCCTGGGTACTGGCCCTGCTGGCCATGCTGGTGGTGCCGGTGTGCATGTACGAGCTGTTCCGGGTGGCCCTCGGAACCGGTGCACGGGTACTGGGCTGGATCGCCATGGTTTCGTCGACACCTTTCCTGTACTTCGCCTACCGGGGCGACGCGGCATGGTGCTTCATGACCGTGGGGGTCACGAGCGTTGTCCTCATGATCGTCTCGCTCTTCCTCTACGAGAAGAACAAAGGCGGCGCCCGGGACCTGGTCTATGCCATCGCCGGCCTGTTCTATCCCATGGCGCTCATCGGCTTCTGGGTGCTCCTGCGCGTGGCTCCCGACGGCAGGTTCTGGATGATCTTCGGCCTGGTGAGCGTGTTCGCATCCGACGTGGGCGCCTACTACGTGGGCAAGAACCTTGGCAGACACCACCTGGCACCCCGGCTCAGCCCCAAGAAGACCGTGGAGGGCTTCATCGGCGGCATCGGCCTGGCCGTGATGCTCGGGTACGCCACCTACCTTATATATAGTGCAGTCACTGCCCACTACCAGGTCGAAACGCTGACGGGCGCCTACCCCGTGTGGCTGCTGGCGGTCCTGTCCGCATGCATCGCCGTGCTGGACCTGGCCGGCGACCTGACCGCTTCGCTGTTCAAGCGGGAATTCCAGATCAAGGACCTGGGCAACCTCATACCCGGCCACGGCGGCATGTTGGACCGCATGGACGGCATCATCCCGGTGGGCTGCCTCCTCTACTTCGTCCTGAAGGTATTCGGCTGAATGAAGCGGGTGGCCCTTCTCGGATCAACGGGCTCCATCGGCGAGTCGACCCTCGACGTGCTGCGCATGAGGCCTGACCACTTCCGGCTCGTGGGCCTTGCGGCCGGCAGGAACACGAGGCGCCTGCTCGAGCAGGCCGGGGAATTCAAGGTGGGGGTCATCGGCGCCTCTTCTCCCGCACCACCCCATACGACAGAGACATCGCTCATCTCGGGTGAACGTGCGGCCATGGAGGTCATCCGCAGGTCAGAGCCGGACATCGTGGTCAACGGCATATCCGGCGCGGCGGGCTTCCTGCCTTCGCTGGAGGCCGTCCGGCAGGGCTCAGCCCTGGCTCTGGCCAACAAGGAGTCCCTGGTCATCGGGGGCCTGTTCCTCACGGAAGAGGCACGCAGAAGAGGCGTTCATATCCTCCCCGTGGACTCGGAGCACTCGGCCGTGTTCCAGTGCCTGGCAGGGGAGAACCCGGCAGCCATCCGCCGCATCATCCTCACCGCATCGGGCGGACCCTTCAGGGACCGGCCGAAGGACACCTTTGCCTCCATCACGCCACAGGAGGCCCTGAACCACCCGACTTGGTCCATGGGGAGGCGCATCACCATCGACTCGGCCACCCTCGTGAACAAGGGCCTCGAGATGATCGAGGCCTGCTGGCTCTTCGGCGTCGGGATGGATGCGGTCACGGTGACCGTCCACCCTCAGAGCATCGTGCACTCCATGGTGGAGTTCTCGGACAGGAGCGTCAAGGCCCAGCTCAGCCTGCCCGACATGCGTATGGCCATTGCCTATGCGCTTTCCTGGCCGGAACGCATGGACATCCCCCTCGCCCCCCTTCCGGCGGATTCCGCCATGAGGCTGGACTTCCTGCCTCCGGATGAGGCCAGGTTTCCGGCGCTGTCCGTGGCACGCCATGCCATGGAAAAGCCCGGGGTGCTGCCCTGCGTCATGAACGCGGCCGACGAGGTGGCGGTCCATGCCTTCCTGGACGGGCGGATCAGATTCGACCAAATCGTGGCCGTGATGAAAAAGACCATGGACATGTTCGACACATTCGCGGTAGAAACTCCCGAAGAGCTCATGGTGCTCGACAAAAACGCGCGAAAGACTGCAGAGGCATTGCTCTCATGATAACACTCCTTGCTTTCATCATCGTTCTCGGCGTGCTGATCTTCTTCCACGAACTGGGCCACTTCCTCGTGGCCAAGGCCAGCGGCGTGGGGGTCCTGAAGTTTTCCCTGGGCTTCGGTCCGGCGCTCATCAAGAAGCGCATCGGCGAGACGCAGTACCAGGTGGCGGCGTTCCCCCTGGGAGGCTACGTGAAGATGCTGGGCGAGGACCCTGACGACAAGGACCAGCTCTCCCACATCGATCCGAAGCGCTCCTTCTCGCACAAACCCCTGCCCGTCAAGGCCGCCATCGTCTTTGCCGGGCCGTTCTTCAACTTCATCCTGGCCGTGTTCGTCTACACCGCCATCGCCTGGGTCGGGGTCCCCTTCCTCCTGCCGGTCATCGGGGAGGTGCAGAAGGAGTCGCCTGCGGAGAAGGCGGGTATGCTCGCCGGCGACACGATCAAGACCATCGCGGACAAGCCGGTGGAGGGATGGGACGACGTGGCGACCATGCTCCAGGAATCGGGGGTGGCCGGCAGCGTGGAGATCGAGGTCCTGCGCGACGGCGAGATCTTTGTCCTGCACGTGACGCCTGCCATGAGCACAGGCAAGAACCTCTTCGGCGAGGAGATCAAGCGGCCCATGATCGGCATCACCGTGGGTGAACAGACGGCGGTCAGGCACTACGGCCCCATCGGCGGCATCGGGTACGGATTTTCCCAGTGCTACCGCATCGTGGAGCTCACCGCGATGGCCTTCTCCAAGATGATCAAGGGCTCCATAAGCGTCAAGGAGAGCCTTGGCGGCCCCATCCTCATCGCCCAGGTGTCGGGCCAGACCTTCAAGGCGGGCCTGCTGCCCTTCGTCTCGCTGATCGCCTTCATCAGCATCAACCTGGCCATCATCAATCTGCTGCCCATTCCGGTCCTGGACGGCGGCCACCTGCTGCTCTTTGCCATCGAGGGCATCACCGGCAAGCCGGTCGAGGGCAAACCCCGCGAGGTGGCCCAGCAGATCGGGCTCTTCATCCTCATCATGCTCATGCTCTTCGCCTTCTACAACGACATCGTGCGCATCTTCAAAGGGTGAGAAGCGTGCAGGTCCTGGCCCTGGACACCTCCACGAGCTGCCTGTCCGTCGCCCTTCTCAGGGACGGCCTGACCGCCTGCGAGATCAACCTCACGGTCAAGGCCGGGCATGCAGGGATGCTCCTGTCCGTCATCGACGAGGTGCTGAACAAGTCGGGGACGCCACGTACCGCCATAGACCTCATCGCCGTGGGCACCGGGCCCGGATCCTTCACGGGGCTGCGCATCGGCATCGCCACGGCCAAGGGCCTGGCCGAGTCCCTGGGATGCCGCCTCGTGGGCGTGCCTTCGCTGGACACCCTGGCCCATGCCGCCGTGCCGTCCTACCTGCCCGTCATGCCGGTGGTCGATGCCAAGAAGGGCGAGGTCTTCTGCAGCAGATACGACGAGCACGGCTCCCGATTCAGCGGGTACATGAACCTGAGGCCCGAGGAGGTCGTGGGTCTGGTCAGGGACGAGACCCTGTTCATGGGCAGCGGGTGTGAGCTCTACCGGGACGTGTTCATCAGGGGCCTGGGCAAGCTTTACCACGAGGCCGCCATGCACCTGTGGAACCCCCGGGCATCGGTGCTCGCCGGGATCGCCCTGGGCATGGCGCCGGAGACATACCCGGCCGATGTCCTGCCCATCTATGCCCGGGAGTCGGACGCCATGCTGCTGCTTGAAAGAACCGCTAAAGGGAAGGCAAAGCGCTAATATTGAGTTATGACATTATGTTGTAAGCATGCGTGATGTCCACAATAGATTATTTTTTTCGTTGTCTTTATTGTGCAGGGTTAGGTTGTATCGAAGGCCATGAGGTACCTGATCTGCCGTGGCTGTCTCCCACGCTTCTATCTTCACCCAGTACCCGCCTTCCATGAGGAACTTCTCCCCATGCAGCAGCAAGAGGTTTTCCAGGCCGGCCATTGGCCTGGCCATGCCCGCAAGAACTCCTCTTCGATATAGTTATCATCACATGATAACCATAAGACCATTATCGTGACGAATTAAGCTTTTCATCAAAGAGAGGGCATCGCCGGCCCCAGCTCTTTCATAGGGACATCAGCACGCCCCCACACCATGCTTTACAGAACCGGACGCCCGCACCTATAATGTGTCGCTGCGAGGCGCCTATGGTGGATGTCTATGAGCTCTACGAGAAGCGTATCCAGAAAAGGGTCATCAAGGCCGTCAAGGATCTGGAGAAGAAGCGCGTTTCGGCGGTGGCCCGCGGTGAGGAGGCAGACCCGCTTAAGGTGCTGGCCGAGTACCTGCTCGAGGTGACCCACATCGTCATAGAGGAGTGCGGAAACGACGAGGATGCCCTCAGGAGGATCATCCCCCGCTACCTGCCAGATGGGATCACGCTCGACGACGTACAGAGGCGCGAGGACCAAAAACCTAAGGACAGCTCCGACTGATTCCGGGCCCCCGGCCCGGGAAGCACCCCACGGTAACCCCCAATGATTACACGAAAACCCAGAGACTACTGTTGATCCTGTTCAGGAATCTATGGTTAACGCTTTGATTTTTACACTGACGATTTATCGCGGAAAGCATCGGTTTGGGCAAATTGAGAGGTATGAGTTACTATGTACAAACCGGCGATAGTGGAACATGATCGGGGGGGCGGGTCTTGTGAAACCGATCAGTTATCGCAGAATCTACATTCTTCAAGAAAGGGGGGCAAGAGATGATTATCTCCGCCCCCCTGCAGGTCACTTACGTTAAGTGATTAACCTTCGCCAACTGTCCTTGGCTATAACGGCCCATGCCCTCGACATGCAGGTTGCGCCTGATTCCATCACTCCTGGCCCGGAGCTTGATTGGGGACATAATCGGTCCAGGAATTAATGTCCTGGAGGTAGTCACGGAATCGGATTGACACTGCGTCACCCGAGGATGCCCAATTGGGTACATTTATCACCTGTGTTCCGCCGCCACCATCTCGGGGGGTCAGAACAACAGGTATAGTTGAATCGGGTGGTGTAGCTCCAGGGATGACCAGATCAACCCCGGTTAAGAATGATTGTAAATAGAAAGGTAAGATCGTGTTGCCAAGATGGCTCACACCATCAGGCACATGATCACTAAAAGCGGGAGGGGGCAACAAAGCCCCTTGATCGAAGACAAATACCCCGATTACCCTCTTGGTGATGGTGAATGGGACAGGATATATCACTTCGAAACCGTTGATCTCGAGAGAGTCATTCTGGATTCCCTGATCGCCCCAGATTTCCTTATCCCTCTGGATATTCAGGTTGGTAGTGTGGTCGCTTTTGTCCAAATAGGCACTAATGGCGTCACTAGTTTGGAGCCGGATCAAGTAGTCGCTTCTGTGGTAGGACTCGGCATAGAAATGCTGAGGAATGGCGCCATCTCGGAACAGGACGAACTCATAGTACCAACCACCTTTAGCCTTGAATGGTCCCCAGGCTCCATCGCCGTTTATGGAGTAGACCGCCTCGGGTTTTTTATCGATTCTGAAGCCGGTATCTCCGTCAACTCTCCAGACCTCTAGGATAGCGTTCTGAACCCCCACGTTCTGCGGGAAAAAGACGACCCTACCGGCAAGCCTGACCTGCCCGGGCGGTTCAGGCACAATGTCACTTGTTGCTGGAGCTTGGCCGGTAAAGAACTCGTACATATAGACAAAAGACTCAGCAGAGGTTGCTGTTTGGACATGGGTCTGGTTGGGAACAATAACGTTCCAAGCACCCACTATCTCACGACCAGGGAATCCCCAGCCAGACCATAAAGCCAGGGTAGGAATAGGCACCCCGACCCCGGTGCCGGGAAGCTCGGTAGCCGTGCGGCCGTCGATGTTGACGTAATGACCAACTTTTGCGTTACGTTCTGCTGAAGTGTTCAGGTATCCCGGAGTCATTACCGCCCCGACCATCCCGCCAATCATCATCGTTGTACCAAGGGAATGTCCGAGAATGTCAACCTTGGCAGCGCTGGTCTCTGACTGAACCTTCGCTATGAGCGCATCCATGGCGGTGTAAACTTGAGCCACAGTGTTGATTGAGAAGGTAGAATCATACTCGAGGGCATAGATGAGCTCATGCGGGTAGCCGTTGCTTGTAAACCGCATGGCCTGTGATTCAAACTGGGTCGCTGAACCCGAACCGCCATGAACGAAGATCATGGGGTTGCCAGGTGTGGGTGCTGACTTCTTGGCATCGACTGTTGTCGCTGACGAGAATAATATCCCAACCAGCATGACTACTGTTATCATACTAAACAGTTTGATATGTTTCATCTCTTTCTCTCCTTTAAAGCAAAATCTTCAATATATACATTGTTCCCGATGCTTAACCCCTTCATGATAGTACTGTCGAAGGGAAGTGCATCCTAGCTTATGTAAGGTAATTTCATATGTCGCATAGCCACCTCCTGCCGCAAATATTATTCAATGAAATTAAAATGGTAAATGTGGTAACATCTATGATGTATTCTGTGGAAACCTATTGAATGTTAGTCTGTTAATAATTACGTTGTAA
>Ga0209606_1000133_pt1 | contig 124337 bp, 87 predicted proteins | sample AD_UKC057_MetaG_FD_184412 | JGI IMG/M metagenome (GOLD analysis project Ga0209606, IMG submission 184412) | Active sludge microbial communities of municipal wastewater-treating anaerobic digesters from USA - AD_UKC057_MetaG (SPAdes) (version 2) | ecosystem: Engineered > Bioreactor > Anaerobic >...
GGTGGCATGGGCGGCGGCATGGGTGGCATGGGCATGGGCGGCATGGGCGGTGGCATGGGCGGCGGCATGGGCGGCGGCATGGGCGGCGGCGGCATGATGGGTGGCGGCGGCTATGCGAGTGTCATGATGGCCCAGAGCCTCCGGCAGCTCATCCAGGAAAGCATCGACCCGTTGAGCTGGTACGAGCTGAGCGACACCGGGGAAGGCACGATCATGGTCTACCCGACGCAGTCGCCCAAGAAGCTGGCGGTCTATCAGACCCCCGAAGTGCACCAGCAGATCGCGACCCTGCTCGATCAGCTCCGCACGGCGCTCGGCCATCAGGTTTCGATCGAGGCGCGGTTCCTCGTGGTCAGTGAAAACTTCCTGGAGGACGTCGGGCTGGACGTCGACTTCAGCTACAACTTCGGCGGCAGGTGGGGCCTGATGACGGTGACCCAGGATTCGTATACGGCGGCGGCGCCGGACTCCTCGACGAAGGTTCCGGGCAGTCTGGGCGCGCTGACGATGGCGCCGGCGGCCGGGTTGACCGGTGGATATGGTTCCGTCCTCGACGACTTGCAGGTGAGCTTCCTGCTGCGAGCCACGCAGGCCCGGACCGATTCCAAGGCGCTGGTGGCGCCCAAGGTGACGGTGCTCAGCGGCGAGTCGGCGACCTTCTCGTTGAACAACACGGTGACCTATGCTCTGCCGCCGGACGTGACGGAGAGTTCCGCCGTCGGCGGAACCGGCGCCACGAGCACGACGCAGGGCATCTACCAGAACATCGGCCTGGTGTTTGTCGGAAGCAACCTCGCTATCAGCCCGACGATCACCAAGGATAAGAAGAACGTGCTGTTGAATATCGTGACACTCCAGAACGACCTGCTCCGATTCCGGACGCACGACGTCGAGGCGATCGTCGACAACGACGAGGGGACCACCGACGGCGGCGGCGGAGAGATCCAGACTGTGGAGTATCAGGTCACAGTCCCGGAGACCGAAGCCTCGACCGTCATGACGCGCGTCAGCGTCCCGGACGGCGGCACCCTGCTGCTGGGCGGTCACAAGATCACGGCCGAGGTCGACAAAGAAGTAGGGGTTCCGGTGCTGAGCAAGATCCCGCTGGTCGGGCGGCTGTTCTCGAATCGCAGCACGATCCGGGACAACAAGATCCTGCTGATCCTGGTCAAGCCGACCATCATCCTGCAGGAAGAGCGCGAGGCGGACGCGCTGGCCGCACTGGAGGCCGGCATCGTCGACGAGTTCCGGTACTGACGGCTTGTGATCGGAAAACCGATGGCACGTGGGGTCTATGACGCGGGAGCAATTCCCCATACGATGCAGTTCTACGGATTCAGGCATAGCAAAAACGGAAGTAGACATATGAAAAAGCAGATGCAGGAGCGACCAGGCAACTGGCGGTTGCTGATTGGCTCGGTGCTGATTCTTTGCGCCGGGATGGGGTTGGCAACGGCAAACGACTTGTCCTTTCCCTTGTCGGACGCGATCGACGGCGGCCGGACCGCGAACGGATCACAGCAACTGCTGGTCCGTTTCGTCGACGGGGACGGCCCGTCCTCGACCTGCTCAGAGCTGGTGGGTCCACTGACGAAACACGCTGTGCGCAACGCGATTTGCGATGCGGTGGTGGAAGGTGCGTCCGTAGAGAGTGAATACGACGGTCTGGTGACGGGTCTGGCGACGGTGTCGCTGCCCGAGGGCGTTGCGGTTGCCGATGCGATGGTGAAGTTCACGGCTTGCGAGGACGTTCTGTATGCCGAGCCGGTTTATGGTTATTCTCTTGCCGCCGCGGTCTCGGGCGATGCGGATGTCGCGGTGACGTCTCTGGACATCGGCGGCGCCGATGGGGTGAGTGTGGACGCGGCGGTGGCCGCGATCGAGCAGGCCGTGGCAGCGGGCGCCAAAGTCATCCACATCTCCTGGACTGGTTCGGACTACAGTGAGAGTCTCAGGGACGCCATCGAGGCCGCCGGAGAAGAAGGCGTGCTGTTCGTGGTGGCGGCCGGCGATGAGTCCCGCAACATCGATGTGACGCCGGTCTATCCGGCCGGTTATGATTCGTACAACATCATCAGCGTCCTGGCCACGAACGAGGCCGGCGAACCGTCCTGGTCAGCGAACTATGGGCGCAGCAACGTGGACCTGGGGTCCACGGCCGACGAGGCCGGCGGCTCGGGCGCGGCGGCTTCCGAAGTCGCCCGCGCGGCGGCGATGTTGTTTGCGCAGAATCCGGATCTGTCGGCTCTCCAGGTCAAGCACGCGCTGATGCAGACCACGGACAAGGTGCTGGCCGGTCTGACCGCCTCGCAAGGGCGGCTCAACCTCGTTGCAGCCCTGACGGCGGCCCCCACCGGCCAGGCCGGACGCGTCGTCAATACGCGCGACCTGACGAATTTCTACTCGACCATCCAGGCGGCCATCGATGACGCCAACGATGGGGACGTGATCATCGCCGAGACGCTCGCCACGGGCAACACGGTTTACAAAGAACGCATCGACTTCAAAGGCAAGGCGATCACGCTGCGCAGCGGGAACGTCGAGAATCCCGACGATCCGAATCTCCATCCGGAAACGACCTTCATCATCGGCGTTTCCGGCCAGGAAGGCTCGATCGTCACCTTCGCCAACGGCGAAGGCGCCGACACCGTGCTGAGAGGTCTGACAATCGGCTGGGGCGTCGCCGAATACGGCGGCGGCATCCGCATCGAAGAGGCTTCTCCGACCATCGACCGTTGCATCATCACCGACAACCAGGCCCAGTACTACGGCGGCGGCATCGATTGTTTCGGCGGCTCGCCCACCATCATCGACACGATCATCCAGAACAACGAGGTCCTGGCCCAGGACGGCCTGGGCGGCGGCATCAACTGCGAGGATGGATCGCCCGCGATCACCCATTGCGTCATCGGCAATAATAGCTCTATGAATCTCGGCGGCGGCATGGCCTGCTACAACGCCAACCCGACGCTGTTCAACTGCTTCGTGACGAACAACTCCGCGGCCAGCGGAAGCGGGCAGTTCGACCTCGAAGATTCCTCGCCCTCGATCACGAACTGCACCATCGCCGTCGATGAGAACCCGCCCGGGGACGGCGGCATCTGGTGCTCGGGACAATCCAATCCCACGATCACGAACTGCATCCTGTGGGGCAACGGAGACGACCTGCTCAACTGCTTCGCCTCCTATTCCTGTGTGGAAGATGGTGACGCGGGCGAAGGCAACATTTCCGTTGATCCACTGCTGATCGCCGGTCCGCTCGGTTCCTTCTACCTCAGTCAGATCGAGGCCGGGCAGTTGGTCGACAGTCCCTGCCTCGATGCGAGCGATCCCAACGTCGGCGCCTCCCTGGCCGCCAGAACCACGCGAACGGACGGTGGTCTGGATGCCGGTGCGGTCGATATGGGCGCCCACTACAGTGTCACGACGGCCCGCCTGTTCCCGCTGAACCTCACGCTGATGACGGTCGACGCCGACGCCGCTCCCGTCCCCGACGAGATTGGCGGCACGGTCGATCCCAACGGCGGCTCGTTCCGCGAATTTTCCATTCTCCAACTGACCGCTCAGCCGGTCGAGGGCTACCGCCTGAAACAGTGGCTGCTGACGACCGGCGAGATGATCGAGCCGGAAGCGACGATCGCGCTGCCGGTGTTGGGGCCGATCAGCGTGATCGCGGTCTTCGAGAGAATCCCGATGTATGAGCTGCGGATCACGGTCGCCGGCGGCAACGGCTCCGTCAGTCCGGAACATCGTCGCGGGCAAGTTTACCCCGACGGGACGGTGATCGATCTGGTCGCCTCGCCCGCCTCGGGCTACATCGTGGATCAGTGGCAGGGGACTGACGACGACACGCTGTGGACCAACGCCAACCAGGTGACGGTCGACGGCAACAAAGAAGTCATTGTCAGCTTCCGGCAGCCCAAGAGCCTGCACGTGCCCGGGCAGTACCGGTCGATCCATGAGGCGGTCAACGCCGCCAGCGACCACGGCGACAAGATCGTCGTCGGCGCCGGCATCCACCGGGTCAACTCGATCGACTTCCAGGGCAAGGCCATCACGGTGGCCAGCGAACATCCGGACGATCCGAACTGCGTGGCGACGACGATCCTCGACGCCGCCCAGTTGGGCCGCGTGTTCGTCTTCCAGAGCGGCGAAGGGGCCGATTCGGTGGTGGACGGCTTCACGATTCGCAACGGTTCGGCAGTGTTCGATCCGTGCACGCCCAACAGTAGTGGTGGCAACGGCGCGCCCGGCGAGGATGCCCTCGGCGGCGCCATCGCCTGCTTCAACGGCAGCAGTCCGACTCTGTCCAACCTGATTATCGAGAACTGTGTCGCGCAGGGGCGCAACGGCGAAGACGCCAGCGCTCCGCCGGCGGCCCCGGCTCCGCCTGCGGCGCCGGCGGATCCGGCTGATGCGGCCGAGGCGCTGGAAGACCCCGCGGAACCCAATCCCGATCCGCGAGACCCGGAAGCACCGGTCAACGGCATCGACGGCACTGACGGCGCCGATGGCGCCAGCGGCGCGGACGGCGCGGCCGGCGCCGATGGTGCGCCCGGCCTCGAAGGCGGCCGCGGCGGCAACGGGTACGGCGGCGCGTTCTACTTCGACCCGAACTGTGCGCCGACGATTCTCCACGTGACGATTCGCAACTGCAAGGCCCTCGGCGGCACCGGCGGCTTCGGCGGTACCGGCCAGGATGGAGCGGCCGGCGGCGACGGTGGCGACGGCCAACAGGGCCAGGACGGCCAGAACGGCGGTCCCGGCATCAATGACGGCACCGACGGCAACGGCGGCAATGGCGGCAACGGCGGCAATGGCGGCAATGGCGGCGCCGGTGGGGCCGGCGGCGCAGGCGGCAAGGGCGGCGACGGTGGCGAAGCCCTGGGCGGCGCCATGTACTTCGGCGCCAACTGCCGGCCGACGATTCGATACTGCACGATCATCGATTGTGAAACGCTTCAGGGCCTCGGCAATGCCGGCGGCCCCGGTGGTGCGGGCGGTGCTGGCGGCAGCGGCGGCGTTGCGGCCGAGGGCGGCACCGCAGGCAGCGGTGAAAACGACGGTCAGGACGGCCAGGCCGGGACCGACGGCGTCGGCGCCAATGGTGGCGCTGGTGGCGCCGGTGGCCCGATGGGCATCAACGGTCTGCGGTCCTGGGCCGGAGCGATCTTCTTCGCCGAGGAGTGCGACATTCAGATCTACGACACCGCGATCAGTGGCTGCTCGGCCCTGTGGACGGTGCCGACGCTTTCGTACGCCGGTGGGGCCGGTGGCGCCGGGGGCGCCGGCGGCAGCCCGGGCGGCGCCGGTGGCGCTGGTGGCAGCGGCGGCGATGGCGATCCCGCCGGCGAAGGCGGCGCCGGTGGCGCGGGCGGGACCGATGGGGCGGCCGGTGGTGCCGGCAGCGCCGGTATCATCCTGCGCAGCTTCACCACCAATTACGGCGGCGCCAACGTCTATCTGGCGAACTGCGTCGCGAGGCTGACGGATACCACCATCAGCGGCAACCTCATCGAGGCCGACAGCGGCGGCGGCGAGTACTACGCCAACGACTGCACGGCCGAACTGACTCGCTGCACGATCGAAGGCAACACCTCCGCCCTCTATGGCGGCGGTCAGGCCTTCGAGGTCGGCGGCGCGATCACGCTCAATGGCTGTCGGTATTTCGACAACGAGGCGGCTGTCAACGGTGGCGGTCTGTTCCTCAGCTACGAGTGCAAGCTCGACGTCAACGATTGTACGTTCAGCGACAACCGCACCGAGGACGACGAGGGGTATGGCGGCGGTCTGTTCGGCGGCGGCATCTGGGACGAGGACGCCTCCGACTACTACAACGGCAGCACGCTGAACCTGCGCAACAGCCAGTTCACCGACAACCAGGCCGGCTACGGCGGCGGTTTGTACTGGTACGGCCAGGGCGCCGACGTGCAGGTTTCCAACTGCGTGATTCGCGGCAACACCGCAGTCGAAGGCGGCGGTCTGTACTGGAGCCGCGGCGCGCCGGCGATCGAGAATTGCAGCATTCGTGGCAACCAGGCGACCGGGCCGCAGTACATCGTCTTCGTCCCGGCGCCTCCGATGGACCCGAACGATCAGAGCACGTGGCCTCCTCAGGACGTCTGGCCCGATCCGAACGATCCGAACTCGCTGTTCGATCCGAACAACCCGTTCACGCCTCCGGACGTGCCCGAGTCGCGAAGCACCGGTCTGGGGGCCGGCGGCGGTCTGGTCTGCTGGTCGTCCGATGCGCTGATTGAGAACTGCTTCATCAGCGAGAACACGACGCTCGGCTCCGGCGGCGGCGTCTACTTCGGCGGCGATCCCTACACGCCGACTTTGAAGAACTGCCTGGTCAAGGCCAACACCGCGACCGTCGACGGCGGCGGCATCGCCTCGCACTGGTTCGCGGCCCCGACGATCGAGAACTGCACCATCGTCGAGAACTTCGCCTACGATCCCAACTTCTTCAGCACCCGAGGCAAGGGCGGTGGCCTGGTCGCTTCGCACAGCAGCAACACCGAGCTGATCAACAGCATCCTGTGGAACAATGTGGCGGTTCTGGGCTCGCAGATTTCGATCGGCAGCGACAGCGATCCGGTCTACATCCAGCGGCCCGCGACGCTGACGGTCTCGTACAGTGACATTCAAGGCGGACGTCTCGGCCTGCACATCGAGTCGGGCCGGACCCTCAATTGGCTCGACGGCAACATCGAATCCGATCCGCTGTTCGTCGAATCGTACTTCCTCAGCCAGATCGCGGCCGGACAGGGTCAGGACAGTCCCGCCGTCGATGCCGGCAGCGCCCTGGCAAGCCAACTCGGCCTGGCCGGCGCGACCACGCGCACCGATGGCGCGCCCGATGCCGGCACGGTGGACATGGGCTTCCACTACGCCGGACAGGGACGCTACAAACTGGAGGTCACGGTCGTCGGCGGTCACGGGACCGTCACCCCGACGGGCGGCTACTACCACGAGTTCGAACGGGTCACCCTCACCGCCCATCCGCAGGAAGGCTATCGCGTCCGTCAGTGGATCGGCACCGACAACGACCCGTCCTGGAACCGCAACACCAACACCGTGACGATGGACCCCGGCGACCAGTACGTCATCGTTGAGTTCGAGAAGAACGTCACCCGAAACATCATCATACCGGATGAGTTCACAACCCTCGAAGACGCGGTGGACGCGGCCAGCCCGGGCGACACCAACATCATCCTGAAAGAGGGTGTCCATTATGTGAGCACCGCGGCGGGCATCGACTTGCAGCGCAAGGCGGTCCGGATCATGTCGACCGATCCGAACGACCCGAATATCATCGCCAACACGATCATCGATTGCGGCGGCTCGCGATTCGTGCGCCGTCGCGCCTTCCACTTCTATCGCGGCGAAGGCCCCGATACGTTGATCACCGGTGTGACGATCCGCAACGCCTACTGGATCGGCGCCGTCGGCGTCACCGGCGGCATACCGGCCCGGGCGATTCTGGAGTATGACCCGGATGAGGAAGATCCGCCCATATTGATGGCTTCGGGCACCAGTGCCAGCGCCGTTGGTTATGGCGGTGCGATTCTCTGCGAAAACGGCAGTGCGCCGACCTTCCGGAACGTCGTCATTGAGGACTGCATAGTGGTTGCCGCCCAAGGTGGCAACGGTGTCGACGGTACCCCGATCACCAATCCAGACTCGGATCGCAAGGGCGACTGGGGTGGTCATGCCGGCAGCGGGAGCGGTGATGGTTTCGGGGGCGCGATCGCCTGTCTGGGTGGCAGCAAGCCGACCTTTATCAATGTGACGATCCGCAACTGTATGGCCCGAGGCGGCATGGGTGGCGATGGCGGCAGCGGCAGCAATCCGAACGACGGCAGCGGTTGGGAGAGCTGGGGTGGAAACGCCGGCAGCGCCTCGGGCGACGGACACGGCGGCGCGGTCTATTGCGAGAACGGCAGCGACGCGGTCTTCCGGAATTGCGTGTTCGCCAACAACCACGCGACCTCGGGTATCGCGGGCACGCCCGGCGCGGCCGGACCAGGCGCCGATCTGAGCGATCCATACCCCAACCCGGCCGGCCCCGGCGCCAGCGGGATGGTCAGCACGAACGGCACCATCGTCGGCGGAGCCGTCTATCAGAACGGCGCCAACCCGACGTTCGTCGACTGCAAGTTCACCGACAACATGGCCTACAATGCGATTTCGCTCGACCCGACGCTGGCTCTGCTCGGTCTCGAGCAGGAGGAGCTATACACCTACATGCCCGGTGGCGCCATCTATTCCGGTCCGGGCAACACGATCAAGCTGGAGCGGTGCGAGTTATCGAGGAACATGAGCAGCGCCGTGTATGCGGACTCGAGCTGTACCGTGGATTTCAACGACTGTGTGTTCAGCCACAACCAGGCCAACGGGCAAAGCGCCGGCCTGGGCTCCTACACAATCATGATCGACGGCGTCATCGTCTTCCGTCAGGACTTCAATCTCAGCAACGTGCTGGTCGATTACTCCGGCGGGGCTCTGTTCGTCGGGCCGCTGTGTCCCGATGTGACGCTGCGGAACTGCCAGTTCTACAGCAACAGCTCCACCTCGGGCGGCGGCGCCGTTCGCCTGATGAGCGACGCCGACCTGATCGGTTGCTCCTTCTCGGGCAATAAGGCCGGCGGTAACGGCGGCGCCCTGGAGGGCTACCTCGACACGGGCGACCCGCAGCAGCCGATGGTCCTGAGCTTCGCCCTCGAATCGTGCAGCTTTGGCGGCAACTCGGCCGTCGACGGCTTCTACGGCCAGGGCGGCGCCATCCACTTCGAGGACTTCGACGCGGTCTTTGCGGACTGCTACTTCTTCGGCAACCGGGCCAAGAACGGCGGCGGTCTGTACCTGACCGCCGGCAACGCCAAGTTCACCGGCGGGATCATCAGCAACAACGAGTCGATCGGCGGCAGCGGCATCGATACGCAGGCGGGTCTGTCGGTGGTCGATCCGACCCTGGCGATCGTCTCCGACCAGGGCGAGCTCGGTGCGGTTCAAGCCGAGCAGGGCGCCGGCGTCGATATTGGCGGCGGTCTGGTCTGTGCGGCCACTCATGCCACGATCGAAGACTACACGTTCGAGAACAACACCGCTGGAGGCGCCAAGGGCTCCGGCGGCGCGATCACGTTCTACGGTGGTTACGTCGATCATGCGGTCAAGAACTGCCTGTTCATCGACAACAACGCCAACCGTCACGGCGGGGCCATCTGGACGGGCCTGTTCGCGACACCCACGATCACCAACAGCACGTTCGTGCAGAACGACGCCAGGCGGCTCGGCGGCGCGATCTTCTGTGACTGGGACAGCGACGCGACGGTGCGCGATTGCATCTTCCAGAACAACCGCCAGGTGGCAGTGGCCGAGGCCGACTTCGGCAACTCGATCCTCACGCACAGTCTGTTCCATGAGAACCCGGACGGGGACTACGGCGTCTATGATGAGGCGACCAAGGTTACCCAGACGGCGGTGGGAGCGGAACTGGATGTGACGAATATCGGCGCTGATCCGCTGTTCGTCGAGGGCCCGCTGGGCGAGGTGTATCTGAGTCAGGTCGCGGCGGGCCAGGAGGCCGGCAGTCCGGCGGTCGATGCCGGCAGCAGTCTGGCGGAGAGCATCGGCCTGGCGGAGCGCACGACGCGCACGGACGGCGAAGGGGACGAAGGCGTGGTGGATCTCGGCTTCCACTTCCGCGATCATACGACGCTGCAACTGTACACGCTGACGGCCGAGGTCGTGGGCGGCCATGGAACGGTCGAGCCGACGACAGGTGAATTCTACGCCGGGACCCCCGTTCCATTGATCGCGCATCCCGAGGCAGGTTGGCGCGTGGCGCAGTGGGCGGGGACTACGGACGACGCCTCCAAGAGCGTGAACAATCTGGTCGTGATGGGACCGGACCGCCATGTCACGGTCGAGTTCGACCAGCCGCGCACGATTGTGGTCGGCAGCGCTCCGGAGTACACGTCGGTTCAGCATGCGATCGACGCGGCCGACGACGGCGACGTCGTCGTCGTGCCGGCCGGTACGTATGCCCCTGCGTTCCCGTTCCCAAGGATTGAGATCAGCAACAAGAACATCACGCTGATGGGCAGCAATCCAGACGATCCCAATGTTGTGGCCAGCACGATTATGAGGACGTACCGCTTCGCGATTTCCAACGTCGGTCCCGAGACGATCATCGAGGGCATCACGTTCCGCGATGCGAATTGGGAAGGCGCCGATGGGCTGAACACCTCTCAGGTGGCGGATGACGGGCCGGACGGAGTCAGCATTGCCGGCGGCTGCATGTACATGACCAATGCGTCTCCGACGATCCGCAACTGCAACTTCATCGACTGTTCTGCAACCGGCGGCGATGGTGCAGGGGGAGATGGCGGCGTACAGGACGAGCATCCGATGGGCTTCGACGGCGGTTGGGCCGGCTTCGCCCACGGCGGCGCCGTCTATATCGGCTATCTCAGCAGTCCAACGTTCGAGAACTGTACGTTCCGCGATTGCTACGCCCAGGGCGGCAACGGTGGCGACGGCGGCGGCGGCGTGCAGAACGCCATGGGCGGTCGTGGCGGCAACTGGGAATGGTCGCAGACCATCGAGAACGAGCTGATCCTTTCCGGCTGGGACGGCTGGATGTTTGGTCCCTACCTCGACTACTGGAAGTACAGCGGCTACGGCGGCGCCGTCTATATCGAGTACTACAGCTCGCCCACCTTCCGCGACTGTACGTTCGAGAACAACTACTCGGCCGGCGGTGTCAACGGTCTCGGCGGAACGCCGCAGCCTTTGATCCCGAGCGATCGTCTGAACATCGAGAACTTCGGTGGCGCCGTTTACATCGGCGCCAGCAGCGATCCGGTGTTCGAAGGCTGCGTCTTCCGGGACAACTTCGCCGATACGAACACCGTGGCGGAGCCCGACGACATCTACGTCAGCTACGGCGGCGCCATCGCCTTCGAGGACGACTGCTCGCCAAGCTTCATCCGCTGCACACTGGAGAACAACACCTCCTGTATCGGCGGCGGCATCTGGTCGTCGGGCTCGTCGCCCACGATCATCGACTGCAACCTCGTCGGCAACAGCGCCTACCACGGCGGCGGCATTTACGTGATCGACTCGAACGCCGTGATCGACAGCACGATCGTCCAGCGGAACCTGGCGTTCCTGTCCAACGTGGACGCCAATCTCGTGAGCGATCCGAACGTCGGATTCGGCGGTGTCATGAGCTGGGGCGGTGGCTTCTGCGCCGTCGACTCGCCGGTCGAAGTCTACAACAGTATCTTCACCGGGAACCGCTCGCTGTCCTCCGGTGGCGGTGTCTACTTCGGCGGTTCCGATCAGGATATCGCGGTGGCGCCGTTCCTGCACAACTGCCTGATCTACGGCAACACCGCCGGTCGTGACGGTGGTGGCGTCTCCACGTGGAAGTCCGAGCCGGTCATGAGCAATCTCACCATCGCCGACAACGTGGTGACCGGTGCGCTCGGATCGGCCTACGGCGGCGGTTTGTTCGTGGCCTATGACTCGAACGCCGTCCTGACCGATTCGATCGTCTGGGGCAATTCGAGCAACAAGAACGGTTCGCAGGTGGCGGTGACCAACGGCTTCGAGTATGGGCCTCGGCCGTCCACTCTGCACATCCGCAACAGCAACATTCAGCCCAGTGTCGATCCGGCCTTTGTCGGAGGCTCGGCGCTGGACCTGGTGTTCGTCGTCGATACGACGGACAGCATGACCGCCGGTGTTCTGGCCCTGCGGGCCGCGGCGGCGCAGATCGTCGCGTCGGTCGCCATGCAGTCCACCGACTATCGCATGGCGGTGGTGGACTTCAAAGACTTCAACGACACGACCCTTGGGGCGGGCACGGATTATTCGTTCCGCGCCGTCGTGCCGTTCACCGAGGATCCGACGCGAATCATCAATGGCATCAATACGCTTGGCACGCCTGAGGGCGCCGGCGGTGGCACCGATGCCGAATCCGTGTACGACGCCCTGATGAACACTATCGACGGGACCGCCCTGGGCGGCTGGCGCAGCGGACAGGTCAACCGTATCATCCTGCTCATCGGGGATGGGCCGCCGCACGATCCGGAACCTCCGACGGGCAACACACTTGCCACGGTGGTCAATGCGGCCTCCCTGTCGCCGAGCAAGCGCATCTTCGCCGTGCAGATCGGCGCCGACCCGCTGACCTCGGTGTACTACACCTCTCTGGCCGGCGGCACCGGTGGCGCCGTGACTCATGCGGCCGACGCCCTTGGCCTGGCGGCGGCGGTGATCGAGAACATCGAGTTGATCACCCACGTGGCGCCGTCGATCTATGTTTCGGATCTGTCCAGACTGCCCGGCTGGGATGCGAGCGCGGGGACCTGGGATGAGGCCAGCGGCAACATCGGGGAGGACCCGCTGTTCATCGCGGGCTACTACCTGAGCCAGACGGCGTCGGGCCAGGGCCGGCAGAGTCCGGCGGTTGACGCCGGAAGCGGTCCGGCCGATGCGAGGGACATCGCTCTGGCGAATCGGACGACCCGAACCGACGGTGTCGCGGACGCCAACACGGTCGATATGGGCTACCACTATGCCGAAGGCGTGACCCTGTTCACCCTGACGGCCGAAGCGCTGCCCAGCGAGGTGGACGGTCTTATTCACGGCTCGGTCAGTCCGGCGTTCTCTGTGGCGTATGCCGGGGCGGCCGACAACGTCGTGCGGCTCGTCGCGACGCCCGAGGAAGGGTGGAGGGTGGCCCAGTGGACCGGCACCGACGACGACACGCTGACCACGTTGACCAACACCGTGACCCTGACGCAGGATCGGCACGTGACGGTGACATTCGAGAAGCGCCGGTCGCGCGTGATCACTGTGCCGGGCGACTATCCGCGAATCCAGGACGCCGTGACGGCCGCCGGAGAAGGCGACACGATCATGGTCGATCCGGGCACCTACTACAGTGGCTATGAGGCCATCGCCCTGATCATCGACAAGCCCGTGACGGTCACGTCCAGAAATCCGGACGATCCGGCGGTCGTGGCCGCGACGATCATCGACGGTCTCAGTGCGGTTCCCAACAACCAGTGGAACAACCTCGGCGTGCTGTTCGGGCCGGGCGCCAATCGCAACACCGTCTTGAACGGCTTCACGATTCAGAACTGCGGCGGCAATGCGGCCGACGGCGGCGACGGCGATCGCGAGACCGGACATCCCAACGGCGAGGACGGCGCGCCGATCCAAGGCGCCGCCATGATCATGCTGCCGGGCGCGGCGCCGGTGGTCAAGAACTGCGTCTTCCGCAACAACATCGTCGTCGCCGGTGACGGTGGCGCGGGCGTGGACGCCGACGAGACGACTAACGCCGGCCGCGGCGGCTGGGGCGGCTGGGCTCGCGGTGGCGCCATCTACTGCGCGACCAACACGAGTCCCAAGTTTGTCAACTGCCTGATCGAGAACAACGCGGTCCAGGGCGGTAACGGCGGCAACGGCGGCAGCTTCTCCGACGGCGGCGGTCTGCCGAACTACGGCGGCAACTACACGCCTCCGGTGATGGTCGACATCAATCCCGCCGGTCTCGGCGCGGAGACGGCCACGCAGGAACTGTGGCGGACCTGGCTGTGGGACTACGCGGCCGATATCGAGTCCGCGTATGGCACGCAGCCGTACTCGCCGGCCACCGGGATCATCGGCAGCGGCGGATCGTACTTCGGTGACTACCGGTGGTACTCCGGTTACGGCGGCGGCGTCTACATCGACCAGTACAGCAGCGCCGAGTTCGTCTCGTGCGTCATTCGGGGCAACCGCTCCTACGGCGGCATGAGCGGCCAGGGCGGTGTCGGCGGCGACGCCGGTCGGAACATCGAGCCGCTGATTCCGTTCCAGATTCCGTCGTACGGCGGCGGTGTCTACTGTGCGGCCGAAACGATTGTGACCTTCACCGACTGTACGTTCGAGGACAACATCGCGTCCCCGACGACGGCCGGACAGGACCCGAACTTCCGTCTCGATCCGTACGTCGGCTTTGGCGGCGGCGTCGCGGCCGAAGGCACGGCCAACCTGACCTTTGTCGACTGCAACTTCGTCGACAACGAAGCCGACACCGGCGGCGGCATCTACGTCATCAACGCCGGCGTCAGCGTCATCGACTGCAACGTGACCGCCAACACGGCCCTCCGCGGCGGTGCTCTGGCTGGCATGGGCGGCTCGATCGGTGTGGCCGGCAGCTTCGTCTGGAACAACCGGGCGGTCACCGATGTGGACGATCCGAACGACGATACGATTGTGCCGATCGGCGGCGGTCTGCTGATCTCTTCGGCCAGCGCCCTGATCGAGGACTGCAACCTCGCGGGCAACCTGTCCGACGGCTCCGGCGGTGCGGTCTATCTGCGCGGCCAGAACTTCACGCAGATCGTCAACTGCCTGATCCGCAACAACCGCGCCTTCCGCGACGGCGGCGGCATCTCGACGAACTGGTACGCCGAGCCGACGATTCGCAACTGCACATTCGTGACCAACGGCGCCCCGGGCACGCCCGCAGACCCGAACAACACCGGGTTGGGCGGCGCGATCTTCTGCGGGTATCTCAGCGAAGCGACGGTGGTCGATTCGATTCTCTGGGGCAACTCGGCCCGCCTGGGCGGCGAACTGGCGGTCGGCAGCGGGTTCGATCTCGATCCGCTGTGCGGCGTGCTGAACGTCTCGTACAGTGACATCCGCGTCGGACCCAACGATATCTGGGTGGACACGGGTTGCACGCTGACCTATGGCGAGGGCATCATCCACGCCGACCCGATCTTCGTCAGTGGCATGCTCGGCGAGTTTTACCTGAGCAGTCGCGGCGCGGGTCAGTCGCGGCAGAGTCCGGCCGTCGACGCCGGCAGCGACTTCGCCGGCAACGTGGGCATGTCACGCTCCACGACCCGCACCGACCACGTCCCGGATACGGGCCGCGTGGACATGGGTTACCACTATCCGTTCATGGAACCGTGCAAGTTCTGCGATCTGGTCTTCGACGGGATCATCGACTTCAAGGACTTCGCCGCCTTCGCGACGAGCTGGCTCGACGAGAACTGCTCCGAGGCCAACGGCTGGTGCGATCAGGCGGACTTCACGTTCGACTCGACCGTGACGGCCCGCGACCTGGCGGTGCTGGCGGACTGCTGGCTGGCCCAGGATACGACGCCGCCCGAGCCGGATCCGGCCGAGTGGGAATCCCTGCCGAGTCTGGACGGTGGTTCGGCGCGGATGGTCGCCAAAGAGGCGGTGGACGCGTGGGGCTGGCCGGTCGAGTATTACTTCGAGAACGTCAGCGGCGGCGGCCACAGCAGCGGATGGCAGAGCAGCCGGGTCTACACCGACACGGGTCTGTCGAGCAACCGGCAGTACGGCTACCGCGTCAAGGCGCGCGACGGGCTGGGCAACGAGACCGGGTTCTCGCGGGTCCGTTACGCCGGCAACGTCGATACGCTGGCTCCGTATCCCGAGCCATACATTCTGCCGAATGCGGCGGTGACGTCGCAGACGATCACGATGGTCGCGACCGAGGCGTTCGACGACAACGGCGTGCAGTACTTCTTCGACACGAACACGCCGGGCGCCAACGACAGCGGCTGGATCAACACGAACACCTACACCGATGTCAACCTGGCTCCGGGCATGACCTACTGCTACCGCGTCAGGGCCAGGGACATGTCGGCCAACCAGAACGAGACGCCGTTCTCGGCCTGGAGCTGCTTCACCACCGCGATCCCGGCCGACCAGACGGCGCCGACGCCAGACCCGATGGCGTTCGACCCGAACGGTCTGCCGCGCGAGTATGACTTCGACGGTTCCAACAGAGCTACGCCGTTCGACAACTATGTGGAAATGATGGCGGTGACTGCCACCGACGACAGTGGCGTGGTCCTGTACTACTTCGAGTGCCAAGAGCGTTCCGAGTTCAGCAGTGGCTGGCAGACCGAGCCGATCTACCGGGTCCTCATCGGCAGGGCTAATCAGGGACTGCACTTCCGCGTGCGGGCTCGTGACGCCTCGGGCAATATGACCGCGTGGTCGGACTGGGTCCCGGCGATCGCCAGACCGGATCAGACGCCCCTGGAAGAGCAGCAGAATGCCGCCGATGGCGGTGCGGGTGCGGTTGCCGGAGGGTAGCAGGCCTCGGCCCGGTGTCGAACACAAGGATTCCACTTAGCCCCGGCCATTTTGCCGGGGCTAAGTTTTGCGCCCCCGCAAGCCGTCGTGTGACGCCAGGAACTTGGCCGTACCGTGCGAAACGACGCAGGCCGCCGCGATGGAAGTCATCGCAGCGGCCCGTTGCTGTTTGAGGTGTGCCTGTGAAGGCTATTTGACCCTGGCCTTGAGGGCCTGATAGCCGTAGTGCATGATCAGGTGGTCCAGGATGACCAGGGCGGTGTAGCTTTCCGCGACCGGCCAGATCCGGCCGACGATCGTCGCGTCCCGTCGCGTGATGGCCGCCAGTTGCGTGTTCTCCTGTGTGTACTTGTCGATTGTCTTCTGGGCCTTGTCGATCGTGGGCGTCGGCTTGACCGCCAGACGTGCGACGATGGGCTGGCCCGTGGTAAGGCCGCCGGTGATGCCGCCGGCGTTGTTGGACTCGAAGACCACCTTGCCGTCGACGGACCGCATCTGGTCGTTGTTCTGATAGCCGGTCATGTCCTTGACCGCGAAGCCGGCCCCGATCTCGACGCCCTTGACCGCGCCGATGCCCAGCATGCGTCCCAGTTCGGCGTCCAGCTTGCTGAAGACAGGCTCACCAAGCCCGATGGGGGCGCCGAGGACGACGACTTCGACCAGCCCGCCGACCGAGTCACCCCCGGCCGAGATCCTGTGGCAGGCGTCGAGCATGGCCTGTCCGGCGTCGATGTCGGGGCAGTTGACCACGGCGTGGACGCCGTACTTGTCGCGGACCTCCTGATGGCTCATCTTGGGGGCTCTGTCGCGGATGGCGTCGATCTCCTGCTCGATCTGGGCCAGGACCGCCGCTTTTTCGAGGAAGCGCATATCCATGTGGATGCGGCCTTTGACGTACACCTCCTGGTAGAACGGGTCCAGGGCGTGCCGCATCGCTTTGTAGCGGCCGCAGGATTGCAGCGCCTGCTCGTAAGGCACTTCGGGGCATCGGACGCCCGCGATCTCCTTGATGTAGGCGAAGACTTCGATCCCGCACTTTCGCAGCACGGTCTTGGCGACGGAGCCGGCCGCGACGATCGTCGAGGTGTACCGGCCGCTGAAGATGCCCGCGCCGATTGCGTCGTCGTCCGGGCCGTACTTCACAAAGCTCGCGTAGGAGGCGTGCCCCGGTCGCGGCGTGCGGTTCGTGTCCTGGTATTGCTTGATGTGGATGAAGTGCCGGTCCAGATTCGGGATCAGGATCACCAGAGGGGTGCCGTTGGTGTGGTTCTTGTTGCCGGCGTTCTCGATCGTGTCGGCGGCGTTGACGCCTGCGTAGATGACCGGCAGGTCCGGCTCCTTCCGCGGGCTGCTCAGCTCATCGGCGCCGGGTTTCCTCAGCAGCAGATCACCGTAGATTTCCTGCTCGCTCAAGAGCAGTCCCGGCGGGACACCCTGGATGGTGCTGGCGAGCCCTTCCTGGTATGAGCCGCCTGCGACAGTCAGTTGAAAATTGCGTCCAAGGTGACATCCAAGCATTCCGAATCCCCTTTCAAAGTCCGATTGACTGTGTCATATGGATCAGACGAAGTCCTCGCGCCGAAACAACTCTGTCATCCCGAGTTCGCGAGGGATATGGCCATGGCAGAAGACGCCCCTTCTGTTCGCAGCCCAGGTCCTTCACTTTGTTCAGAGCCCACCCTGAGCTTGTCGAAGGGATGACAAGACGGAGCGTACGACGGTGTCATGATCCGTATCAAACCGATTTTACAGTTCAGGGTGGTTCAAGGCAAGCGCGCCTGTGATGCGATGACCCGTTTCGAGCCGGTGGGCAAAAGAACCTCATCGTGACCTGGGAGCAAGGCAGGGGCTGGGGGCGAATCATGATTCGCCCCTACGGGCGGCCGGCGGCCCTGGTCGGTCCATACGGTTGGGCCGGGGCGCCGTCAGGCGAGGAGCTTCATGTCGGCCCCGATGGACCGCATCAGGTTCACGAACTCCGGGAAGGTCACCGCGATGGCCTCGGCCGTATCGATCGTGCAGGGCTCGTTGAGCCCCATCGCGGCCAGCGAAAGCGCCATCACGATGCGGTGGTCGCCCCGCCCGTCCAGGCGCGCAGCTTTCAGTTTGCTGTGGTGCACGACCAGGCCGTCAGGCAATTCCTCGACCCTCGCGCCCATCTTGGCCAGCTCCTGGGCCATGCACGCGATGCGATCGGTTTCCTTCACCCGCGCCTGGGGGACGTTGACCAGCCGAGTGGTCCCCTCGGCGTAGGCGGCGGTCACGGCCACCGCGGGCAGGGCGTCGGGAGTTGCGTTCATGTCGATCTCGACACCCTTGAGCGAGCCGGCCCTGACGGTGATGCCGTCGGAGTCGACGGCGATGTCGGCGCCCATGGCCCGCAGGTAGTCCACCACCGCCTTGTCGGGTTGGCTGTCGGCAAAATCCAGACCTCGGAGTGTGACCCGGTCGCCGAACAGGGCACCGGCGCAGAGGAAGAACGTGGCACTGGAGAAATCGGCGGGCACCGGCAGGTGGTACGCCTGGTAGCGCTGGCCGCCTTTGATGTGGAAGCGGCGCATGCGATCGTTTTCGTGAACGATGCCTTGTTTGTCGAGCCAGTCCAGGGTCATCTGCGCGTAGCCCGGCTCGTTGAGCAGGGTCACGTCGATCTCGCTGTCTTTCGGCGCCAGAGGGGTGCACATCAGCAGACTGCTGAGGTACTGGCTGGTCTTGGCCTCGATGGAGGTATGGCCGCCTTTCAGGCCGCCCCGGACCTGGACGGGGGCCTTGCCGTTGCCCTTGAGACTGACGCACTTGGCTCCGAGGTCCTGCAAGGCGTCCATCAGTGGCCCGACCGGGCGGGTCTGGATCTGGTCGTCGCCGGTGAAGGTGGTGCTTCGGCCGGGCTCGGCCAAGGCAGCCGAACCCATCGCGATCCGCAGGGTCGTGCCGCTGTTGAGCACGTCGATGGTCTCCTGCGGCGGGACGATGCGGCCGCCGACGCCGGTGACCTTCCAGACGTTCTCCTGGCTCGTGTCGATCTCGGCGCCCAGCGCGCGGTAGCACCGCACTGCCGCTTCGCTGTCGCCTGAGAACAGGGGGTTGCGGATGAGGCTCTGGCCCTCGGCCAGCGCGGCGATGGCTACGGCACGGATCGTATGAGATTTCGACGCGGGGATCAGAACGCTGCCGCGCAGTCGCGATCTCCTGGAGACAAGTTGCATGGTCACCTCTCTACCGAAGTCAGTCAAAGCGAGTCGACCCGCCAGTATACGCTGGGCCGCCGGCACGTCAAGATGCCCGCGCCTTGTATTCTCCCCCTGCGCCGAGTCCAGACGAACGTGTAGTATTTCAGGGCCGGGTTTCATGGAAAGGGCAATTGCCTTGCCGCCGGCGTGGCTCTACAATGGACTGTGGATTGGCGGAGGGTCATCAAGGGCAGTGTGGCTGCTCCGGGCCGGTTCCGGAGCTATGAAGGGAGATAGACATGGCGAAGATGTTTGCGATGTGCGGATTGGACTGTGCGACATGTCCCGCTTTGATCGCCCACCAGACCGACGACCAGGCCCTGCGAACGAAGACCGCTGCAGAGTGGTCCAAGCAGTTCGGCGTCGAGATTCCGCCCGAGCAGGTCAACTGCGTGGGCTGCTTGAAGGTCAAAGGCCCGCACATCGGCCATTGCGGCGAGTGCGAGATCCGCAAGTGCGGCCTGGAACGGCACGTCAAGAGCTGCGCCCTCTGCGACGACTACGGTTGTGCAACCATCAGCAAGTTCCTCGACCAGGTTCCGCCCGCCAAAGCCAACCTCGAAGCCCTCCGCCGCACCCGACACGAGTAGCAGCCGGGGGAACAGGAAGGGCCAAAGGGGCGCGCTGCTGGAACTCCTGTTCCTTCTGGACTTCGATCACTCGGCCTGTGCCGAGTACTGGCAGATTCGGGCCTCGCTGGAATCGAAAGGAAGACCGATCAGACCGATGGACCTGTTGCTGGCGGCGCAGGCCAAATCGCGCCATCTGATCCTCGTGACGAACAATGAAAAGGAGTTTCGGAGAATCCAGGGTCTGGGAATCGAGAACTGGACGGGTGGGGGTTTGAGCGTATAATCGGACGGGCAGTGGTCGGGCAGGATGGGTGCATTGTCCGCATGGGGTAGTGGCAGTTGCCGTTTGTTCCTGGGGTGGGTGCGTCTCCGTTGAATTGCCCGACTCAGTGTGTTTGAGAAGAGCAGAGTCCATCGCTCGGCGGTCCAGGTACCGCCGTCCAGGAGAAAGTCGTGCGAATATCTTGTTCCCCTGTCGGTGTGTTGCTGATTTGCGTTCCGGCCTGGGCCGCCGACTGGCCCGGTTGGCGCGGACCGGCACGGAATGGGATTTCGCCGGAGACCGGTCTGAATTGGGCATGGACGGAGAATGGTCCCCGTGTGCTCTGGAAAGGCGCGGTGGGAACCGGTTTTTCGTGCGTCTCCGTCAGCGGCTCTCGCGCCTACACGTTGGGCAATCGCGACAACACTGACACGGTCTTCTGCCTGGATGCGGAGACGGGCCGTGAGTTGTGGAAGCACTCTTACCCCTGTCCGCTCGAACCGAAAGCGTATGAAGGTGGTCCGATGGCCACGCCGCAGGTCGAGGATGGCCGGGTCTATACCGTCAGCAAGTTCGGCCACTGCTTTTGCCTGGACGCCGAGAGCGGCGAGGTGGTCTGGTCGGCCAAGTTCGAGCCGCCGCCGAGGACCGATGCCGACTACCACGTCTGGTGGGGGTACGCTGGCTCTATCCTCGTTGCCGACGACCGGCTTATCCTCCCCGTGGGCACGGCGGGTCTGGCGGTCGACAAGCTCACCGGCAAGATACTCTGGGACAACGGCCCCGGCTACTCGGGATACTCCTCGCCCGTGCGCTTGGAGATTGATCGACAGCCCTGCTTCGCGTTCGTCAGCGGCCATGAGGTTGTGGCGGCCCAGATCGCCGATGGCCATGTTCGTTGGAAGATCCCCTGGCGGACCACGTGGGACCAAAACGCCTCCGACGTAATCGTCTCCGACGGCAGGCTGTTCGTATCAAGCGGCCATGGGGTGGGCTGCGCGCTTTTCGACCTTTCGACCGGCTTGCCCGCCGAAGTCTGGCGCAGCAAGAACATGAGAACGTATCTGAGCAATTGCGTCCTCTGGAAGAGCTTGCTGTTCGGTTTCGATGACAAGCAGTTGCGGTGCCTGGACTGGCGGACGGGCGAGGTTCGCTGGTCGAGTCCCAAGATCGGCTTGGGGTCGCTCATCCTGGCAGACGAGAGATTGATCGTGCTTCAGGAAGACGGGACGCTTCGGATCGTCGAGGCGACCGGCAACGCCTACAGGTCCGTTGCCGAGGTCAAGATTCTCGCCGGGCGTTGTTGGTCGGCGCCGGCTCTGGCCGACGGACGGCTCTTCGTCCGCAACGCGGCCGGCGATCTGATTTGCCTGGACTTGCGCAGGTAGGAAGGTACCGACGCACGGACATGGGGAACTGACGAACCGACCGGCGTGGCGCGTAGAGGGCAGACCCTACACAGAGCGCACTCGAACAGACTGCTGCCTGCGCTAACGCAGTCACGCGGGGGTTTCGGCGGCGGCTTGGTTGACGAGGAACAGGACGGCCATGCGGACGGCCAGGCCGTTGGCGACCTGGCGGAGGATGACGCTGTTCGTGCCGTCGGCGACCTCGCTCTCCATTTCGACGCCGCGGTTGATCGGGCCGGGATGCATGACCACGATGTCCGGCTTGGCTCGTTGCATCCGCTCGACGGTCAGGCCGAAGTACCGCGAGTATTCGCGGATCGAGGGGAAGGGGTTGCCGCCCAGCCGCTCGAACTGGATGCGCAGCATGTTGATCACGTCGACCTTCTCGATCACCTCGTCGAGCGAGTAGCTGGTGTTCACCGGCAGCCGGCCGACGTCCGCGGGCATGAGCGTGGGCGGCCCGACCAGCGTGACCTCGGCGCCCAGCTTCGTCATCGCCCACATGTCGCTGCGGGCGACGCGCGAATGGGAGATGTCGCCCACGATGGCGATCTTGAGCCCTTCGAGCGAGCCTTTCATCTGGCGGATGGTGTAGACGTCGAGCAGGGCCTGGGTGGGGTGCTCGCAGTAGCCGTCGCCGGCGTTGACGACACAGGCGTTGATGTTCCGGCTGAGCAGCTTCGGCGCCCCGGCGGCGTTGTGACGGATCACGACGATGTCGACGCCCATCGATTCAAGGTTCCGCGCGGTGTCCAGCAGCGTCTCCCCCTTGCTGACGGAGCTGTTCTTCATCGTGAACTCCACGACATCGGCGCTGAGCCGGCTGGCCGCCAGGGCGAAGCTCGTCCGCGTGCGCGTGCTGTCCTCGAAGAACAGGTTCACGACCACCTTGCCACGCAGGGGAGGAGCCTTCTTCACCGAGCGCGTGCTGATCTGTTCGAAGCCCTGGGCGGTGTCGAGGATGTAGTGGATCTCCTCGGCGGTAAGGTCCCGCAGACCGATCAGGTGCTTGCGCTGCCATCTGAACTGCTTGCCTTTTCGCATGATCGCCATAGTCATACTGTGCTGTCGCCTGGAGCTGTGGTGGGTGTGTCGCTCCACGATGTTGAGGATGCGGCTCATGGTCCCTACTCGACTACAACCTCGTCTTTTCCGTCCGACTCGATGAGGTTGACCTGGACGAACTGCCCGGGCCGGACCTCGGCCTTATAGCCGGTATAATCGGCCTGGATGGGGAACTCCCTTCCCTCCCGTTCGACGAGGACTGCCAGGCGGATGGCCTTGGGCCGGCCCAGATCGATCAGGGCCGATAATGCCGCCCGGACCGAACGGCCGGTGTAGAGCACATCATCGACCAGGATGACGGTCTTGTCGTCGAGGGCAAAGCCGATTTCTGTCGTTCGCACCAGGGGCTGGTCGGCGCTCTGGGGCGCGTTGAGATCGTCACGGTAGAGCGTGATATCGAGGGTGCCGCACGGGACCGGGTGGTTCAGCCGCCGGGACAGATGCTCCGCCAGGCGCTCGGCAAGGATCTCGCCCCGGCTGCGGATTCCGATGATCACCGGATCGTCAGCACGAGAGGTCTGGGCGGCGATCTCCTCCGCCAGGCGGCGGAGGGTCTTGTCGATCTGCTCGGCGTCCAGGATCACCTTCATAGCGGCCATCCACTCTAAATCCGGTTCCACGCGGTTGTTGGAGGCAATATACCAGCGGCGGCGCGCCAACGCAAGAGCGATGCCAGCAGTTTTCGCAATCCGCCTTGGCAGTGCTGGCGGTGGCCGGCGGAGCTGGAATTTGCTTGAAAACGAGGTGGGTTTCTGCTATCATAAAGCCAGTTGCCGGGAGGGCGCAGCAGTCAGCAAGGGAGGCTGGATACTGGGGGCGTGATGGCGTGCGGGAGAGCGGTCCGAGCCACGTCCGGGGTCTTGTGATGCGAAGAGCAGTGGACAGAACAGCTATCCTGGTTCGCAGGTTATGGGTCGTTGGCCTGCTGGTCGGCGCGTTGGCGAGCGCCGGCACGGCCCAGGCCCAGGATACGTCGCTGCTCCAACCCCAAGGTCTCGACTATGTGGGGATCTACGCGTTGCGCCAGATCGATCCGGCTCTGACCGGAGAGGGCGTTCGTTTCGGCGTCCTCTGCCGCAGCGTCACGTACAAGGATGGAGAGCCCCAGAACGACTACCAGCCGAACGTCCGGCACGCCTGCTTCGAGAGCGCCAAAGTCCGCTCGTACGACAAGGGCCTGCTGGCGCCGGGCATCTCGCCTCATTCGACCGCGGTCTGCTCGATCCTTTTCGGAGAGGATGCCGAGGCAATGACGCCGTTCCTCGGACCGTTCTTCTACCAGGGGGTGGTCCCGGCGGCGGAAGGGCATGTCTACGAGTACTTCTATTTCGGCGAGCAGCACCTGTTTACGCAGACGGCGCCGCCTGTTGACGTCGTTACCGCCAGCTTCGGGTTCCAGTTCGAGAACTGGTGGACGCGGGGTGTTGAGTCGCTGGCCGAGCATGCCGGACTTCCCGTTATCGCCAGCGTCGGCAACGGCACGAATGCGTCCGATCCGCCCCTCTACCCAGGGGCCGGCTCCAATGCCATCGGTGTCGGTGTGGTCAGCTCCGTCAAGACGGGCAACCCCGTCACCGACCTGATGCACTTCGCTCTGGCCTATCCCGATCAGTCGACCCTGGGACCGACCGGGGACGACCGCTGCAAGCCGGACATTGTCGCTCCGGGCAACTGCCTCGTGGCAGACGCGACGGAGGATCGTGGCTACGCCATGTCGGGCGACTGGTCGAGCTACGCCACGCCGGTGACCGCCGGGGTGGTCGGGCTGCTGGTCCAGACCGCAAGGATGGACAAGAACCTCAGTCCGATCCTCTCGCCCAACGGCGGTAATTGTGCCCTCAAGGCGATCCTGATGAACTCGGCGACCAAGCTGCCGTTCTGGCACAAGGGCCGACTCACGACCGAAGACGATCGCGAGGAACCACTGGACTACGTCCAGGGCGCCGGGATGGTCAACGCGGTGGGGGCGTATCGGCTCCTGACGGTCGGGCGGGCTTTGCCGGGCAGCGTGCCTTCGACGGGATGGGACCTCAACCTGCTCGATAGAACGCCGCAACTGCCGCAGGTCTATCGCTTCACGGTGGACGAATCGGACGACAGGATGCTCACCGCCACGCTGGTCTGGAACCGGCACTACAGCGAGGTCTTCCCGTTCGAACGCGTCCCGGGCGCCGACAGCGACCTGCGCATCGAGGTCTGGGCCATCGATCCGGAGGATTCGAGCAACGATCTGCTGCTGGACAGTTGCGACAGCAAGGCAGACAACGTTGAGCACATCCACGTCCCGATGCTTGCGGAATACCGCGTGTACGAACTGGTCGTCTCGTATGCCGATGGGGCCGGGCAGACCGCGGTGATGTCTGAGCCCTATGGACTGGCCTGGGCGGTGGCCGAGAAACCCGGGCTCCAGAGCATCCTGTGGCACGATCTCAACGCCGACGGCGTTGTGGACGGTGCGGACGTGCGGATCTTCCTGGCCAACCGCCATCTCGGGCTGACCTCGCCCGATGCCTATGTGATCGGTGACATCAACGCGGACGGGATTCTCGATGCCGCCGATCTGGAAAGCCTGATCGCCAACCGCAATCGCAAGGCCGGCTGGCGCACGGACACGGTCACCAACTGATCGTCTCCGATGACGGCCACAGCTTTGCCGGCAGGGGAGTGTATCTCCGCCATCGCAAGCCATGAATGCTGCGAGATGTCTGAGCGTGTTGCTGTTCGGTCTTCTCGTCGCGTCGGCGACGCGAGGGGCTGAACGCTGGCGTTTCATCGTGACCTGCGACAGCCGGCACGCGCTGACCGGAGTCAACGAACCCGTTCTGGCGGAGCTGGCGGCCGAGATTGTGCGGCAGGGGGTGGACTTCCTGCTCTATCCGGGCGATCTGGTCCATGGCATGCGAGTTGCCTCCGAGCAGTTCGAGCGGCAGTTGTGGAACTGGGTGGCCGTCATGCGACCGATGTACGACGCCGGGATTCCCGTCTATGTCTGCCGGGGCAATCACGAAGTCGGCGATGTGTGGGACCTTGAGCCTGGGGTCGAACCCGACCCGAGCGACAACCACTCGCTTCGCTGGCTGCGCGTGTTCGGCAACAGCCTCCATTCGGAGCTGATGCTGCCCGACGACAGTCCCGCGGGCGAGGAGCACATGACCTACGCGTTCGAGCACAAGAACGCGCTGATCGTGGCGCTCGACCAGTATGGGGGGCTCCGGCATCGGTTTGTCCACAGCGTCAACCAGAGCTGGCTGGACGAGAGGCTCGGCCGGAACACGCAGCCTCACGTGTTCGTCTTCGGGCACGAGCCGGCCTTTCGGACCTATCATTATGACTGTCTCGACGCGTATCCTGCCCGGCGTGACGCCTTCTGGGAGAGCATCCAACACGCGGGCGGGCGCACGTACTTCTGCGGCCACGATCATTACTACGATCACGGCGCGGTGGATGACCGCGACGGCGTGCCGGACAACGACGTTCACCAGTTGATCGTCGCGACCGCTGGGGCTCCATTCTACACGTGGGAGCCGCCTTACCGGGGCGACAACAGCTACTTCGTTCCTCGGCAGCTCTTTCACGTCACAAGCTACGGGTACATCCTGGTCGCCGTCGACGGCCCGGACGTCACTTTAACCTGGATGGAGCGCAGGGGCGGCGATCCCTTGCTGCTTTCGCCCTACGTGCCAGTGGAGGTGTGGGGGTATACGGTTGAGCCCAGGCCGGTTGTGCTGTATCCCAATGGAGCCGAACGGCTCGCCGCTTCGCAACCATGCACGGTGCAGTGGCAGACCGTTGGCGGGGCCGGCATCGGCGAGGTGGTTGTCGAGTACTCCGCCAACGGCGGGGCGACATGGACGTTCGTCGATCAAGTCGCCGGCTCAGGCGCGTACGAGTGGACGGTTCCGGCGGTCGACTCGGAAACGTGTCTGCTCCGTGTCCGCGATGGGAGCCGTCCGCAGGTCTATGACGTCAGCGACAGGCCGTTCTCGATTTCCCGGTGTCTCCAGAAGTTCCAGGGCGACCTGAACGGCGACTGCTGCGTCGACTTCGCCGATCTGGCGATCCTGCTGAGTGAATGGCTTGCGTGCGGTGACCCATTCGACCCGGCCGCCGACCCGCTGCCATAGGCCCTTCCCACCTCTCATCGAAAGCCTGACCTGCAATTTCCTGTGGCATTGTGCGTCTAATCCCGTAGAATGGCGCGCGTCAATCAGGTGTTTGTCGGTGTAGAATTCACGTCGCGTGCCGGCTGTGGCGCGAGGATGCTGGTCTTATGCTCGATATCCAAGAGGAGATCTCCAGGGTGTGCGCCGCGACGGGCGCCCCGCGCCGCGAGACGACCAGGACCGCCGTGAAGGAGTACTTCCGCACGCTGGGTGTGGGCGGCTCGGCGGCCACCGGGGATTTCGACGCGGCATGCGACCGCGCGCTGGGTGTCCTGCGGGCCAATCTCTTCGGCGCCGAAACGATGGCGATTGTCACCGGCGGGCGGGAGCTCGACGAGCAGACCCTGGCCGGCCTGAAGCTCGGTTTCGAGGCGATCGCCAGGCCCTTGCGGATCCCGCGTCCGCCGGTCAGCCGCGAGACAAAGGTCTTCTCGCTCGCTCTGGCGGCGTTGGTTGGCGCGGCGGTCGGGATGCTCACCCTGGCGCCGCTGCTTCGCTGGGCCTATGACATGCGCGATCTGGGGTTGGTGTTGGGCGGCCCGGCCGGCGCGCTTCTGGCGGTGCTCCTCGTGCATCGTCTGTCGCGACTGCGGCTGCTGCTGCGCCTGCTTCCCGGCTTGTCGTCGGATGCAAGGTCTCTGTCGGGTCCGGCCCGTAAGGACCACGAAGCGGTCGTGCGCGCCTGTGTCGAGCAATGGCTGGACTGGGCGATCCCGGCGCTGACCATGCTGTGCCTGCACGGCTCTTTGCGCCAGGAGCCTGCGACGAAGAAAGACGCCGCCTTCAAGCGGATCGGTAAGCTGATCTACACCCTGCACGGGACTCCGCCCGAGTCGCTGCCGGTGGTAGCGGACGAGCTGATCCAGGAAGCCAAGAACTACGGCTTCGAAGGGCTTGACGGTCCGGCGTTGTTCTCCGTCGAGCGCGACCGACCACGGGACACGATCGTCTGGAACAGCGGGCTTGGCGCCAAATACGAGACTTTTGGTCACATCGTCGAGGGCGACCGCGTGATCGTCGAACGCTCGCCGGTCGTTTTCGAGGGCAAGGTGGTCGAGCGCGGGCTGGTCAGAAAGGTACGAGAGACGGCCTGACATGAACAATAACGGCGTTCTATCCATCGACTTCGGGACCACGAACTCTTACTACTGTAAGTGTCCGGCCGATCAGATCGCGCCGGTCGGCGTCGATTTCGGCTCCGGGCGGGACGGCTTGCCAACCGCCATTCTCTATCGCGGTGACCGCGAGCCCCTCGTCGGCGAGGCGGCGCTGCACGAGTTCGGAGAGGCCTCCGCCCAGGAGCGCAGGCAGTACCGTCTGTGCACGCAGTTCAAGCCTGACATCGCCCAGAGCGCCGAGGCGGCCGAAACCGCCGCCGATTTCCTTCGCACCGTGATTGCCCAGGCCCAGCGCCAGCACATCGCGCTGGATCCGGCCCAGCAGCATGTGATCTTCGGGATGCCCAGCGAGTCGCAGGGCGATTTCCGCACGACGCTCACGGAGATTGCCCGTAAGGCCGGGTACGGCCAGGTCCGCCTGCTCGACGAACCCAAGGGGGCGTTGCTCTACCACCTGTGGCGCAAGGACTTCTCGCCCGAGGAGGCGCAGCGGGGGATTCTCGTCGTCGATTTCGGCGGCGGCACCTGTGATTTCGCTTTTCTGCAAAGCCTGCGTGTCACGTGCTCCTGGGGCGACATGGAGCTGGGCGGACGCTTGTTCGACGATCTGTTCTTCCAGTGGTTCTGCGAACAGAACCCCGGCGTTCTGCAGGAGCTCCAGGAAACGGGCGACGCCTACTACGTTCATTCGTATCTGTGTCGCGAGGTCAAAGAGTTCTTCTCGCTGACGATGGCGCGGGATCGCTCCGAGGTCGTCAACAAGTCCGTCGGTCGGTGCGGCAGCCTGCGGGGCATGGACTGGCCGGCCTTCATGGAACGGGCGAGCCACTACATGCCGAGCCCGACCCTCGTGAGCCATCTCCAGGGCATGGGCGTGCGGTGCCGCAGCGTGACGCAGCGCGAGGAGCCTATCGATCTGGTCGAATGGTTCCGGCGATCTCTCGTCCAGGGATTCTCCGACGAGGCCGTCCGGGGCGGCGACATCAGCCTGGTGGTCCTGGCCGGGGGCAGCAGCCAGTGGCCTTTCGTCGCCGACGTCATTGCCGAGACGCTGGGCGTCGATCCATCGCGCCTGCTTCGGAGTGACCGGCCCTACGCCGTGATCGCGCAGGGACTGGCGATCCTGCCGGCCTTGCAGAGGCAGTTCGAGCGAACGCGCGAGACGCTGCGGGCAGACCTTCCGCAATTCTGCCGCAACCGGGTCCGTCCCCTTGTCGAGCGTGTGACCGGCATGTACATCTCCGATGTCGCCACGGATGTGACGTCGGAAGTCTTCGACAAGTCGATTCGGCCGGTTCTGGAGGACTTTCGAGACAAGGGGGGTTCGGTGAGCGCCCTGCGCGAGACGATTTCCGCGAACGTCAAGGCCGATGAGGACCGGCTGAGGGAGATCATCGAGGGGCGGATGCGAACGTTGAGTCTGGGCTTGCCCGGGCAGCTCAACGAGCTGCTGGCCGACTGGTTTGGTTCCTATGGTCTGAGCGTGGGCGACAAGCCGGTCGGGGACGGCCGGTTTGTGTCTGTGCAGGGCGACGTGATCGGTCCGGAGACGCCGGACCTCTATGGCGGAATCATGGAGACGGTCGGCTGGTTCGTGGTGGGCCTGGCGACCAGCGTCGGCGCGATGGTCTGCGGCGGGGCGGGCACGGCCCTCGTGGCGACCGGGCCGGTCGGGCTACTGGCCGGGGCGCTGCTCAGCGCCGTGGCCGCGTTTCTGGCGGTCCGTTACGGCAAGACCAAGGCCAGAGAGTTGGCCGACAACTGGAACGCCCCAGCGTGGGTCATCAAGACCGTCATGACGCCGTCGCGAACTGCCAAGGCCCGCCAGCAGTTCAAGTCCCGGCTCGAAGAGACGCTCCGCCGCGAGACCGCCGGCCTCCAGGACCGGATGGAGACTCGGATTCGCGAGATCACCGAGGCCCAGATCGAAGGCCTCTCCGAGATTGCCCAACTATAGACCTGCCCGCCGGACTGCCGCATCGATTGGAGGCTCGCCAATGCCGGGAACCATCCCCAAGTCCTTCGGACTTGAGGCTGCCACACGGCAAAAACCTCTTTTCTTCTTCCTTTGTTTCGGGTATGACTACGGGCGCTCGCACGGATGTGAAGAGTTCGTGGATGGATGACGCCGACGACATCGCTGTTCGCAGTGACGCCGCAGGGCGCTGTTTCTCAGGTATACGCATGCCCCTGCGGGCACACTACCAACGGCGCGTGCGGACCATCGCGGGGGTGACGATTCTGTCGTTTCGGGGCTGGTGAAGGTACAGGTGCGCTATGGTTGACCATGTGCTGATCAAGAACGGACGGGTGATCGACCCGGCCAACAATCTCGACGAGGTCTGCGACGTGCTCATCCTCGACGGCAAGATCGCGGAGATCGGCCGTTTCAACGGCGCCGTCGCCAAATCGGTCGAGCGGGTCATCGATGCGACGGGCAAGCTCGTCACTCCCGGCCTGATCGACATCCACGTGCATTTCCGCGAGCCGGGCGACGAGGAAGAGGAGACCATCGCCAGTGGTTCGGCCGCGGCGGTGGCCGCCGGGTTCACCTCGGTTGTCTGTATGCCCAACACCAACCCTACCATCGAGAACGAGACCGACATCGAATACGTCCACCGCAAGGGACGCCAGGCGCGGAAGACCCACGTCTACGCGATGGGCGCGATCACCAAGAAGCGAGAGGGCGTCGAGCTGGCCGAGATGGGCATGATGGCCGAGGCGGGCGCCAGGGGTTTTACTGACGACGGTCACGGCGTGCAGGATGTGTCCGTCATGCTGCGGGCCCTCAAATACGCCAGGATGTTCGACCGTGTGGTCGCCCAGCACTGCCAGGATGACCGGATTGTCGGGCAGGGGGTCATGAACGCGGGGTACTACTCGACGATCCTGGGCCTGCCCGGGATGGATGCCCTGGCCGAGGAGAGCATGCTGTGGCGTGATATCCAACTGATTCGCAAGACGGGCGTCCGCTACCACGCGCAGCACATCTCCACCGCCGGCTCGGTGGAGCTGATTCGACAGGCGAAGAAGGATTCGCTGCCGGTGACGTGCGAGGTGACGCCGCACCACCTGCTGCTGACCGAGGAGATGTGCGCCGAGTACGACACAAACTACAAGGTCAATCCGCCGTTGCGGAGCAAGAGGGACGTCGACGCGCTCAAAGGGGCGATTGCCGACGGTCTGGTCGATGCGCTGGCGACGGACCACGCGCCGCACCTGCAAAGCGAGAAGGAGTTGGAGTTCCTGGCGGCGCCGTTCGGGATCGCCAGCATCGAGTGTGCGTTGGGATTGTACGTCAAGGCGTTGATCGAGCCGAAGATACTCGACTGGCCCGGCCTGATCCGGCTGATGACCGTGAACCCCGCCCGGATCATTGGGATCGACAAGGGCACGTTGGGCCGGGGCCGCCAGGGCGATGTGACGATCATCGATCCCGATGCCGAGTGGGTGGTGGACGTCAACAAGTTCGTCTCCAAGAGCCGCAACTGCCCCTATCACGGCTGGAAGCTCCGCGGCAAGGTCGATAAGACCCTCGTCGGAGGCGAGCTCCGCTTCGAAGCCGACTGACACAGGGGAGACCGCTTTCTCTGCGGGCCAAGACCCTCGTGATCAGGCAAACCGCTATTGGGCTGGCGCACGCCGCGCAAAAGGGCTTGGGGGCGGCGAGGACCTGGACTATAATATTGAGCATGGAACGTGATGCCCTGTTGAAGCTGGTCAAGTGTACCGTGAGTGACGTCGAGCCCGACGCGGAGATCATCCTCTATGGGTCTCGTGCGCGCGGCAGTTCGACACCTCTTTCAGACTGGGATTTCCTCATTCTTGTGGAAGGTTCCGTGGGAGACGAACGCGTGGACCGAATTCGACACCGGCTCTATGAGATCGAGTGGGAGACTGGGCAGGTGCTCTGCTCGATCGTCCGCAGCCGTGACCAGTGGATGGCTCCGCCTTATCGCAACACTCCGTTCCATCGGAATGTGGAGCTTGAGGGAATCGTGCTGTGACGATATCAGACAGAGAACTCGTCGCATACCGTCTCCAGAGAGCATCCGAATCCATCGAGGACGCGAGCATCCTGGCAGGGGCAGGGCGTTGGAATCCGCGTGTGAATCGGCTCTATTACGCTTGCTTCTACGCGGTTTCGGCATTGTTGGCGAGCGAAGGCTTGTCCTCATCAAGACATACGGGCGTCCGCACTCTGTTCAACCAGCACTTCGTACATGCTGGGAAGATAGACAAAGAGACAGCGAAGGTCTTTCATGACATGTTCGAACGGCGCCAGGAGGGCGACTACGTGGACTTCGTCCGATTTGATGCCTCGCACGTTCAAGTGTGGTTGCCTCAAGTCCGCGAATTTGTTCGCCGTGTCGCAGACTATCTTGCGACCGAGCTCTCATGATGGCGTTCGACGAGACAAGAACGCCGATCATAGCAATTTGCGGTGTCCGCAGCACCTCAGTCGGAACGAACGATGGTTATCATTGATGGAACGAATCTGCTGTGGGCGATTCATGAGGCCCGCGACAAGTCCGACGTGGCGGATGAGATTCAACTGTGCCGGACGTTGGAGCGATATTTCGCTCTGACGGGCGAGGAGGGGGAGGTGGTTTTCGATGGGGCCGGCCCGCCGGACAAGAGCGAGTTCGGCGCCGTCGGCCGGCTGGGCGTGGCGTTCTCCGGATTCCACAGCGACGCGGACACGGTGATCGAAGAGAAGGTCGCCGCCAGCACCGCGCCGCGCCGGCTGACGGTGGTCAGCAGCGATCGGCGGCTGCGGCAAGCGGTCAGTGCCAGGAAAGCGAGCACGATCAAGTCGGATCAGTTCTGGAGCCAGGTGCTCGGCGAGCTTCGTCGCGGCCGACGCACTACGAAGGAGCCGGAGGAGAAGGCGGACGGTCTGACCGACGGCGAGACCGAACAATGGCTCGATCTGTTCGGACTGGACGACTGACCGGTTCCACCGCAGACGGAGAGCTTCAGGGCCGGCGATGTGTGAGAATCAGAGGTCGATGGGTGAAATCCGAACCGGGCCTCGGGAGCGACTGGTCTTTCTCGATCTGGCGCGCGGTCTGGCGATCGTCTTCATGGTCCTTCAGCACGCAGTGCTCCTGTTCGCGACCGGGCAGGGCGAGGGCTCGGTCCTCGGCAAGATCGTGCTTCTGCTCGGCGGCGCGCCGGCAGCGCCGGTCTTCCTGTTCATCATGGGGATCTTCCTCGGTCGGCCCGACCGGAAAATCGGACGCGGCGTGCGGCGGGGGTTGAAGCTGATCGCCCTGGGGTATTTGTTGAATCTGTTGCGTTCGACGCTGCCCTCGCTCTTCACGGGGCCGGAGATTGCGTCCGCAACGGTTCCGGCTTCACCGCTCGCATCGTTCTGGGCGGTCGACATCCTGCAAATGGCCGGGCTGTCGTTCGTCCTTTTGACGTTGCTCAGGAGATATCTGCCGTTTCGATGGGTGTGGGCGATTCTCGCGGCGGCTGTCGCCTTCGTCTCCCCCTTGCTGTGGCATTGGGGCGGGCCGTCCGGAGTCTATGCACTGTGGGGCAACCGAGACGATGTGTTCTTTCCCCTGTTTCCCTGGGTTGTCTATCCTCTCGCCGGGATGGTCTACGGTCCCTGTTCTTTTGAGGCGGAAGACCGGGGCAGGGCGGTGAAGCGCCGTGCAGTGATCGGCACGCTGTTCTTTGCCGTCGGAGGGGCGACCTTCTTCCTTCCTCGAATGGGGGGGATTCGACATCGGGCAGTACTGTCGGAGTGGTCCCGCGGCACAGTTTGCCACTGTGGGCTTCATTCTGGTCTGGTTGTCCTTCTGCCGACTCCTGGCGAGACGCTGGGCCGATTCGGCCGTCCTGCGACTGCTGGGCTTCTGGAGTCGCAACGTCACTGCCGTCTATTTCGTGCAGTGGGTTCTATTCGGCTGGGCGGTCCTGGTCATCGGCCGTAATCGCTATGGGAGCCCCATGGCAATGGGTGTGGCCACCGGGGTGCTGCTTGCTACCCATGTGGTGGTCAAAGCATCTGTTGCGCGTGCGGGAAGAAGGCCGGACCCGCCTGACGGCTGCGCAGGGGGAGGTTCCATAGGCTCGCGCGAAGTGCCATCGGCTGGGAATTTTTGTTGCCCGACGGGACAAAAACCTGTATAAACAACTCCCTTTGGCATGCCCCGGGCCGCAACAGGAGGAGAGAGGCCCCCGTCCGACGGGTCCGCCTCCGGCGGGCGAGCGGGGCAGGACTCAAAGGCCGCCTTCGCGGGGAGTTTTTGAGCAGAGTTGTATCGTTCATCCTTACCGAAAATGGAGAAGCTATGAAGCGCAGAATGGTCACGATTGACGGAAACACGGCTGCCGCACACGTCGCGCACGCGACGAATGAAGTGATTGCGATCTACCCGATTACGCCGAGTTCGCCGATGGGCGAAATGTCCGATGACAAAACCGCCAGGAATACGCCGAATATCTGGGGAAGCGTGCCTTCCGTGACGGAAATGCAGTCGGAAGGCGGCGCGTCCGGCGCCGTTCACGGCGCGCTGGCGGCCGGGGCTCTGACGACGACTTTCACCGCCTCGCAAGGTCTGCTGCTGATGATCCCGAATATGTACAAGATCGCCGGTGAGCTGCTGCCGACGGTGTTTCACATCACCGCGCGTTCGCTGGCCTGCCAGGCCTTGTCTATTTTCGGCGATCATTCCGACGTGACCACCTGCCGCGAGACGGGCTTTGCGATGCTGGCCTCGGCCAACGTTCAGGAGGTGATGGATTTCGCGTTGATCGCTCAGCAGTCGACGCTGGCTTCGCGCGTGCCGTTCATGCACTTCTTCGACGGGTTCCGGACCAGCCACGAGATTCAGAAGGTCGAAGAGCTGACTTATGACGACATGCGGGCGATGATCGACGACGATCTGGTCGCGGCCCACAAGGCGCGGGCCCTTTCGCCCGATCGTCCGCTCCTGGGCGGAACCGCCCAGAACCCCGACGTGTTCTTCCAGGGACGCGAAACCGTCAACAAGTTCTATCTGGCGGCGCCCCAGATCGTCCAGGATACGATGGACAAGTTCGCCAAGCTTGTCGGACGCCAGTACAAGCTCTTCGATTACGTCGGCGCGCCGGACGCCGAAAAGGTGATTGTCATCATGGGCAGCGGTGCCGACACCGTTGAGGAGACGGTGGAGCATCTGACCAGCAAGGGCGAGAAAGTCGGCGTCGTGAAGGTGAGGCTGTATCGGCCCTTCAGCACCAGGCACCTGATGGCCGTGTTGCCCAAGACGGTCAAGAAGATCGCGGTGCTGGACCGGACGAAGGAGCCCGGGGCTTTGGGCGAGCCGCTGTACCTGGACATCCGCACGGCGATCGGCGAAGCGATGTCGGACGGGATCGCCCCGTTTGAGAAGTACCCGGTGGTGGTGGGCGGCCGGTATGGCCTGGGCTCGAAGGAGTTCACGCCGGCGATGGTCAAGGCGGTCTACGACAACCTGGACGCGGCCAAGCCGAAGCGCAGCTTCACGGTCGGCATCATCGACGACGTGACCGGCACCAGTCTCGATGTCGACTCCTCGTTTGAGGTCCCCGCCGGCGGTCTCTATGCGGCCATGTTCTACGGGCTTGGCTCGGACGGCACCGTCGGCGCCAATCACAACTCGATCAAGATCATCGGCGAGAACACCGACAACTACGCCCAAGGCTATTTCGTCTACGATTCCAAGAAGGCCGGCGCGGTGACGATCTCGCATCTGCGTTTTGGAAAGAGGCGGATTCGCCGCCCATACCTGATCGCCAAGGCAGATTTCATCGCCTGTCACAATCCCAGCTTCCTCGAGAAGTACGATATGCTCGGCTCGGCCAAGGACGGCGCGACGTTCCTGCTGACCACCAGCCGCAAGCCCGACGAGGTCTGGGACACGCTGCCCAAGGAAATGCAGCAGCAGATGATCGACAAGAAGATGAAGTTCTACGTCATCGACGCGATTTCGCTGGCGGAGGAGCTCGGGCTCGGCGCCCGCATCAACGTGATCATGCAGACGGCATTCTTCAAGATCAGCAACATCATTCCGCTCGATGAGGCGCTCAAGGCGATCAAGGATGCGATCCAGCACAGCTACGGCAAGAAGGGCGAGAAGATCGTCCAGATGAACAATGCGGCGGTGGACCAGTCGTTGGACCGCGTCTATGAGGTGAAGGTGCCGGGCAAGGTCACCAGCACGTGGAGCCGCCCGCCGGTCGTTCCCGCCGACGCGCCCGAGTTCGTCCGAACGGTCACTGCCGAAATCATGGCGATGCGGGGCGATGCCATCCCCGTCAGCAAGATGCCGGTCGACGGCAAGTATCTGCTGGGCACCACGAAGTACGAAAAGCGCAACATCGCGGTCTACATCCCGGTCTGGGAGCCGGAGGTGTGCCTGCAATGCGGGATGTGCTCGCTGGTCTGCCCGCATGCGACGATCCGCGTCAAGGCGTACGACGCCAAGCACGCCAACGGCAACGCGCCGAAGGGCTTCAAGAGCATCGACGCCAAGGGCAAGGAGTTTCCGGGCATGAAGTTTACCGTTCAGGTTGCGCCGGAGGACTGCACCGGCTGCGGCGCCTGTGTGCAGACCTGTCCCGGGCGGGAGCGCGGCCCCGACAAGCAGCCGACGGGACGCAAGGCGATCAACATGGGACTCCAAGAGCCGATTCGCGACGCCGAACGGGCTAACTACGATTACTTCCTCTCGATCCCGCTGACCGATCGATCCCTGTTCAAGAACAACACCGTCAAAGGCAGCCAGTTGCTCGAACCGCTGTTCGAGTATTCGGGCGCTTGTGCCGGCTGTGGAGAGACGCCGTATGTCAAGCTGCTGACCCAGCTCTTCGGTGACCGTGCGATGATCGGCAATGCGACCGGATGCTCATCCATCTACGGCGGCAACCTGCCGACGACGCCGTACACCACGCGCGCCGACGGGCGCGGCCCGGCCTGGAGCAACAGCCTGTTCGAGGACAACGCCGAGTTTGCGATGGGCATGCGACTGACCGTCGACAAGTTCCGTCAATTGGCCCTGGAGCTGTTGGAGAAGGCGGCCCAGAAAGGCTGCGTCGACAAGGGCCTGGCGGCCGAGGTCCGTGCCGCGGCGCTGGCTGACGATCCGGAACAAGAGGCGATCGAAAAGCAGCGTTCGCGCGTCGACCAGCTTAAGAGCCAGGCGAGCAAGGGCAATTGCCCCGAGTGCAAGCGGCTGCTCAGTGTGGCCGACTACCTCGTCCGCAAGAGCGTCTGGGCGGTGGGCGGCGACGGCTGGGCCTATGACATCGGCTACGGTGGCATGGACCATGTCCTCGCCAGCGGCGTCAACGTCAACGTGCTCGTGCTCGATACCGAGGTCTACTCGAACACCGGCGGCCAGATGTCCAAGTCGACGCCAAGGGCGGCGGTCGCCAAGTTCGCGGCGGCCGGCAAGCCCGCTCCGAAGAAGGACATGGGCCTGCTGGCGATGACCTACGGTAATATCTTCGTCGCCAAGGTCGCGCTCGGCGCCAATCCCGCGCAAACGGTCAAGGCCTTCGTCGAGGCCGAGGCCTATCCGGGACCCTCGCTGATTCTGGCCTATTCCCACTGCATTGCCCACGGGATCAACATGACGACAGGCATGGAAGAGCAGAAGAAGGCGGTGGCCTGCGGGCACTGGCCGCTGTACCGCTTCGATCCGCGTCTGAAAGAGGCCGGCAAGAACCCGCTGCAGCTCGATTCGAAGGCGCCGACAATGGCCTTCGATGAGTATGCCTACGGCGAGAACCGCTATCGGTCGCTGAAGCAGACCAAGCCGGAAGCGGCCGCCGTGCTGATGAAGCTGGCCAATCGTGATGCGGCTGACCGATACACGTTGATGGAGCAACTGGCGAATCTGAAGTGCGGGCAAGGCGAAAAAGGGGCGTGACGGCCTCGATACCAGACGCCGAATCCCACGGTGGGGAAATGGTATGTTCAAAACGGTTCGAACACGTGCAGTGCTGATTGGATTGGCGGCATCGATGTTGACCGGGTGTAGCCGGCCGGTGGTCCGGAGTCCTCAAGCGGACAGCAGCGCCGACCCGCTGGCGGTCAGTCCGGATCGGGAGGCGTTGGCGCGGGCGGTTCCGCCGGACTACGTCATGTCCATTCTGAACGCCTCGGGCGGAATCTCGGCCTGGGCCGAGAACCGGCGGCTTCGCGCCGTCGGCGTGGTTAAGATCTACCGGCCCGACAACAGCTTCTACCTGACCGAACACGACTTCGAAGTCTATCCGTGGTCGAATGCCGTTCGGATCACGGCCAGCGAGCCGCGCGGCAAGTTCGCGTGGAAGATGGTGGCTGGGCGATACGAGATGCTCGAAGGTTCGACGGGGGCGGACGTCTCGCCTCTGGCGGGACTGTATGCCGCATACGCCGATGCCTTCCTGCAGATTGTCACCGCGCCGGTGCGCCTGCTGGATCAGGGCAATCAGTTGCATCGCGAGCCGGTCCCGTTCCGGATGAACGGCCAGTGGTATGAGAGGATCGAGGTCAAGTTCGGACCGGGAACGGTGGCGGTCGAGAGAGCCGGCCAGACCGATGCGCAGACGTCGCAGCCGTATTGGACCGACGCGGTTCTATTCCTGAATCGGGCCAGCTCTCTGATCGACATGGTCTGGCTGAGCAACGTATCGCGGCAGGAATACGTGACGGTGCGTGGATACAACTACTCGGATGTCGAATCCATCGGGATTCGCGTTCCCTCCAAGGTGGAGATCTTCCGGGCCAGGCCGGACAGCACGGTCCAGGACCGTCTGGCGCAGATTGACATCAGAGGAAAATAGCCCCGGAGCTGGCTGTTGGCCCGCTGATGCTGTCGGTGGGCCAACGGCTGCCTTCGGGCAAGGGCAGCAGCGTCGGTTTGTGGCGATGTGGTCTGTGCTGTGCGCTGCGCCTCGGCAGCCATTCGCTTGTCCTCCTTGGTTCCTTCTCCCTCGCGGGGTGTCTGCAGCGCCTTCGGCAAACCGCGTTGCGTCACCTGCCCATGCGAACTATCATGAGGCCGAAGCCGTACGGTACAGTGTCTCGTGCGGGTCCATTTTCCTGGGCGGCGCTGCGGCGTCTGAACGGTGCTGATGGCTACAAGGACCACAATCTGGCTGGTTTTCGTAAGCGTTCTTGTCGGTGCGGTGGCGGCGTTCTTTGCTCTGCGAGCGTGGGTCGATCCGTTGGCCGCATCTTCATCGCATGCGGGTGAAGGCGCAGCGCCTCCGGCCGTCCGCGACGATGGCACCGCCTGGACAATGTTCGGAGCCGGACCGGGCCTCGTGGGACAAGCGGCGACGCAACTGCCCGATTCGCTATCGGTCCTATGGAAGTTCAAGACGGGAGCCGAGGTTAAATCGTCCGCCGCCGTCGCCGGGGGACGCGCTTTCGTCGGTTCTTCCGATGCGAACGTCTACGCGATCGATCTGCACAACGGCCAGAAGCTGTGGTCATATGCGACCGGTGACGCGGTTGAATCATCGCCTTGTCTGATGGAGGGCGTCGTGTTCGTCGGTTCCTCCGATGGGTTTCTGTACGCGCTGGACGCCATGACGGGACAGCTCAAGTGGAAGTACGAAACCAACGGCGAGATTCTCAGCGCGCCGAACTGGACCCGTTCTCCCGACGGACGCCAGACCTGGATCCTGGTCGGCAGCTATGACAATCGCCTGCATTGCGTCCACACCGAGAGCGGCCAGGCTGTCTGGACATACGAAACCAATAACTACATCAATGGCGCGCCTGCGGTGGCGGACGGTCAATGTGTGTTCGGCGGATGCGACGCGATGATCCACGCCGTCTCGCTGGCCGACGGCGCCAGAGTGGCCGAGATCGACACGGGCTCCTACATCGCCGCCTCGGCGGCCTTCCTGGACGGTCAGGTGTACGTAGGCAATTACGACAACGTCTTTCTGCGGGCCGACGTCGACAAGGGCGAGATCGTCTGGAGGTTCGCCGAGAGCGAATCGCCCATCTTCTCATCGGCGGCAGTCGCGGGGGACCGGGTGATCTTCGGGAGCCGCGACAACCACGTCTACGCGCTGCGACGTGACAACGGGCAGCGCCTCTGGGCGTTCAAGACGCTGGGCGAGGTGGACAGCTCGCCAGCGGTCTGCGGCGACAAGGTCATCGTCGGCTCGGGCGACGGACGCCTCTACATGCTGCGTCTGTCCGACGGCAGGCAGGTCTGGTCGTATGAGATCGGCCAGCCCATCGTCTCGTCGCCGGCAGTGGCCCAGGGTGTGGTCGTGATCGGCTGCGACGATGGGACCGTGTACGCATTCGGCGCCGCGGCGCCGGTCAGGGGGACCGCGCGATGAGGATCGTTCAGATCAGTCCCGGCTCGGGCGACAACTTCTACTGTGAGAATTGCCTGCGTGACGCGGCCCTCGTGCGTGCCATGCGACGGCGCGACCACGACGTGTTGATGGTTCCGTTGTACCTGCCCTTGCAGGCGGACAAGACCGAGCCGGTGAGCAATGCGCCGCTCTTCTTCGGCGGTGTCAACGTGTTCCTCCAGCAGAAGTTCGCGCTGTTTCGCAAGACGCCGCGGTGGATCGACAAGCTGTTCGATTCGCGCAAGCTCCTGAACTGGGCGGCGCGCAAGGCGGGCATGACCAACGCGCGCGACCTGGGCGAAACGACAATCTCCATGCTCGAAGGCGAGGACGGGCGCCAGGTGAAGGAGCTCGATCGCCTCGTGGACTGGTTCGTGGAGACGCAGCACGACCCAGGCGTCGTTTGTCTATCCAACATCCTGCTTGGAGGGCTGACCCGCCGGATCAAGGACCGGCTGCGGGTCCCCGTCGTCTGTCTGTTGCAGGACGAAGATGGTTTTCTCGACGGCCTGACCAGCCCCTACGCCGAGCGGGCCTGGGAGATCGTTCGCCGCCGAGCGCGTGACATCGACGGCTTCATCGCCGTCAGTACGTATTTCGCGCAGACGATGCAGAAGCGGCTCGACGTGAAAGAGGAGCGGATGCACGTTGTACACATGGGCATCGATCTGAACAACTACGCGCCGTCGCCGACCGCTCCATCCGTGCCGACGATTGGCTTTCTTTCGCGGATGTGCCCGGAGCGGGGTCTCGAAACGCTCGTCGATGCGTTTATCGTACTGAAGCGCCGCGGCGGTTTTCAGTCGATTCGGCTGCAGATCTCCGGCGGACGCAGTGCCGCCGACGAGCCGTTTGTCCAGCGATTGCAGGACAAACTGCATGCGGCCGGTGTGCGGGACAACGTCGATTTTCTGGACTCGTTCGATCAGGACGCGAGGCTGGCTTTTCTGCAGAGCCTCTCCGTGTTGTCGGTGCCGGAGCGGGACCCGGTGGCGTACGGCCTGTACGTGCTGGAGTCTCTGGCGATGGGCGTGCCTGTTGTAGAGCCGGCGATCGGGTGTTTCCCCGAGACCATTGAGATGACCGGCGGAGGTGTGCTGTACACGCCCGGCTCGCCGGAAGCGCTGGCCGATGCAATTGCACCGCTGCTGCGGGACCCGGAGGCCGCACGAAGGCTCGGTGAAGAAGGTCGCCAGGGCGTCCGCCGGGCATTCGACGTCGAAGAGACCGCGCGGAAGATGGCGGAGACATGCGAACAGATTGCCCAACGAGCCAAGCGAGGAAAATGATGGTTGAGTTGGTCGATGTGACGAAGGACTACGAAGGGTCGGGCCCCGGGACCGCTGTCCGTGTGCTCAAGGGCATTCGCCTGAAGATCGACCGGGGTCGGGCGGTGGTTATCGTCGGGCCCTCCGGCAGCGGCAAGAGCACGCTGCTGAACATCATCGGCGGTCTCGATCATCCGACCGGGGGCCAGGTGCTTCTCGATGGGCGCGACCTCGCCAGGCTCACGGACCACGAACTGGCGCACGTGCGCAACCGTGATATCGGTTTCATCTTCCAGTTGCATCACCTGTTGCCGCAGTGCACGGTTCTGGAGAACGTCTTGATCCCGACCCTGGCGAGCGCCGACGGCAGAACGTCGCGGGCCCTGCGACAGCGAGCCGAGTCGCTGCTCGATCGCGTGGGCCTGAAGGATCGCATGCGACACCGCCCGGGCGAGCTGTCCGGTGGCCAGCGGCAGCGCGTCGCCGTGGCCCGGGCGCTGGTCAATCAGCCCAAACTGCTGCTGGCCGACGAACCGACCGGCTCGCTCGACGAGGCGACCTCGGACGGCATCGCCGATCTGCTCGTTCAGCTCAATCGCGACGAGGGCGTGACACTGATCGCCGTGACGCATTCGCAGAAGCTGGCGTCCCGCATTGGGGACGTCATGGAGTTGCGAGGCGGCGTCCTGGCCGACAGGAGCGAGCCATGAGTCTGCGGCAACTGGTGGCGCGGAGTCTGCGGTTCTACTGGCGGACCAACGCCGCGGTCTTGCTCGCGGTCGTGGTCGCCACGGGAACGTTGACCGGTGCGATGGCGGTCGGCGATTCGGTCCGGTATACGTTGCGACGAACGCAGGAGGCTCGTCTGGGCCGGACGGAATTCGCTATCGTCCCGCAGGATCGCTATTTCCGCGCGGCGCTGGCCGACGATCTGGCGAAGGAGTTGAAGGGTCTGTTCGCGCCCGCCTTACAGGTTTCGGGAATCATCACCAACGACGATGGCTCTCGTCGAGTCAATCGTGTGGAGGTCCTCGGCGTCGACGACCGATTCTACGAGATTGGCCATGCCACGATTCCCGTAGACGCCAACCAAACTGATACGCTCGTTATCGGCGAAGCGGTGGCCGAGAAGCTGGGCGTCTCGGTCGGCGACGAGGTGGTGCTTCGCATCGAGAAGCCCGGCCTGATGCCGCGCGATGTCCCGCTGGCGTCCGATGCGGACCGAACCGCCGCGTTTCGTCTGCGGGTGCAGGCGATTGCGGGCGATGCGGCCTTCGGACGTTTCGACCTCCGGGCCAATCAGACCGCTCCGTCGAACGTCTTTGTGCCTCTGGCCTGGCTGGGCGAGCGGATCGAGCAGCCGGGCCGCGCCAACGTCCTGCTGGCGGCGGAACTCGACAAGATCGTCACTGCCGAACAGCTCAACGCATCGCTTCAGAGGTGCTGGAAGCTCGCAGACGCGGATCTGGAGCTGCGCCGTCTTGAAGCGACGCAGACCCTCGAATTGCGGAGTCGGCGTATCTTCATCGAGAACGGTATCGGTGTCGAGGCCCTGAAGATCGCCGACGGTGCGGCGGGCGTCCTGACGTATTTCGTCAACGCGATTCGTCTGGGAGAGAAAGCCACGCCGTATTCGATGGTGACGGCCGTCGGCTTGGGCTCGGGCGCTGGGGCGTTTCTTCCGCCCGGCATGGGAACCGACGAGATCGTCATCAACCAATGGCTGGCCGACGATTTGGGCGCGACGGTGGGCGATTCCGTCGAGCTGGTGTATTACCTGGTCGGACCGATGCGGCAGTTGTACGAGCGGACGGGCACGTTCAAGGTTGTCGCGATCGTCCCGTTGGAGGGCGCCGCGGTCGATCCGAACCTGATGCCCGATTTCCCCGGATTGGCGGATGTAGACAACTGCCGCGACTGGGAGGCCGGTATTCCGATCGATCTGGATAAGATAAGGCCCAAAGACGAAGCCTACTGGGACGCGTACCGGGGAACGCCCAAGGCATTCATCCCCTTGGGCACGGGCCAGGCGCTCTGGGGCAATCGCTACGGCAATCTCACCGCGGTACGCTACCCATGGCACGCCGGACTCGACAACCAGATCGGGGCGGACCTGACCGCCAAAATCGATCCGGCGACGGCGGGCCTGTTCTTTCAGCCGGTTCAGTTGCGCGGGCTCCAGGCCCGACGGGACGGGACCGACTTCGGCCAGCTCTTCCTCGGCCTGAGCATGTTCCTGATTGCCTCGGCGGTCATCCTGACGGGTCTGCTCTTCGTCTTCGGCGTGGAAAGCCGCTGCGAGCAGGTGGGCCTGCTGCTGGCGGTTGGGCTACCTGCGGCGCGCGTCAAGCGACTGCTCGTCGCCGAAGGGGGTCTTGTGGCGCTGGCCGGAGCGGTGGTCGGCGTCGGCGCGGGCCTGCTCTATACGCGATTGCTGCTCTACGGACTCTCGACTTCGTGGAGTGGCGCCGTGGCGGGGACGGACATTCACTTCCACGCCGAGCCGGCGACACTTCTGCTCGGCGGCATGGGAGGCCTGCTGGCGGCTCTGCTGGCCATCTGGTTTACCATCCGCCGACACGTGTCGCATTCTCCCCGACAACTGATGAGCGGCAACCTCGAAGTGTCCCAGTCGCGCAGCGCCTCGTGGTCACGCGGACGATGGGGTTTGGCGCTGGCGGTGGCGTCGTTTGTCACCGTGGCGATCTTCCTGGCGGTGATGGGAGGGGGCAACAGCCAGGCGGTTGCAGGGCTGTTCTTCGGCGCCGGTGCATTGCTGCTGCTGGGCGGGCTGGGCCTGTCCCAGGCCCTGCTGCGGATCGTCGCTGGTGGCTCGACCCGGCCCATGGTTTCCCTGGGCGGTCTGGGATTCCGCAACATGGCCCGGCGGAGCGGCCGGAGCTTGGCGATTGTCGGTCTGTTGGCGTGCGGCGTCTTCATGGTCGTCGCGGTCGGCGCCAACCGGCACGACCCGATGGCACAGCCCCAGAGCAGGGGCTCGGGGACGGGAGGATTTGCCTTCTACGGCGAGACCTCCGTCCCGATTCTTCACGACCTGAACACAAAGGAAGGACGCGATGCCTTGGGCCTGGGTCGCGACGACCTGGAAGGGGTGGAGGTGGTTCAACTCCGCGTGCACGAAGGGGATGACGCCAGTTGCCTGAACCTCAATCGGGCGCAACAGCCTCGCTTGCTGGGCGTTCGATCGCAGGAATTGAGCCGGCGCGAAGCATTCAAGTTCTCGCAGATCATCGACGCAGGACAGCAGGAGGAAGGCTGGGACCTGCTGCGGATGGACCTGGAGGCCGGGTCGGTGCCGGCCCTCGGCGACTATCCCACGGTTTTCTGGGGCCTGGGCAAGAACATCGGTGACGAATTGGAGTATAGTGACGAGAGGGGGCGGGTGCTTCGCGTGCGCATTGTAGGCATGCTCGCGAGCTCCGTCCTCCAGGGCAGCCTTGTCATTGCCGAGAACGAGTTCATGGCGCGGTTCCCGTCGGAGTCGGGGTATCGCGCGTTCCTGATCGATGCTCCGTCCGAGAAGGTTGCGGCGGTCGAACAGACCCTGATATCGGGCTTGAGGGACTTTGGTCTGGTTCTAACGCCGACGGTCGAGCGGCTGGCCGCCTTCAGTGCAGTGGAGAATACGTACCTGTCGATCTTCACGGCCCTGGGCGGTCTGGGCCTGCTGCTCGGCAGCGTCGGTCTGGGTCTGGTGGTTCTTCGCAACATGCTGGAACGGCGGGGCGAGTTGGCCATGCTCCGGGCGGTTGGTTTTGATCGCAAAACGTTGCAGCGTATGATATTCTACGAGCATTGGGGTCTGGTGCTGTCCGGATTGCTTTGTGGTGTGGTCGCGGCCCTGGTAGCTGTGGTTCCGGCACTGCAATCGTCGCCCGGGCAAATTCCCTTTGTCTGGCTGGCCTTGACCGTGGCAGGGATTGGCGTCCTCAGCGGTCTGTGGGTGTGGATCGCCGGGACGGCGGCCCTGCATGGGGCGCTGCTCGATGCGCTCAGAACGGAATAGCCGCGAATCGCTGACGGGTCGCGTATGAGAAAAGCCGCTATCGCCGACATCGTGCCGATGGGGTTTGCCGTCGCGGGTGTCGTCTGTCTGCTGTACCTCTGGATCAGCGCCGATGCGGCGCCGCAATTGGAGCTGCGCATTCCCGTCGCATCCGATGTCGCCGGACCAGCGGCCGGCCAGGAAGATGTCCTGGCGAAGGCGGAATTGACGACCTACGATGGGCAGCCGGCCGACCTGCCCGGTGCGTGGCCCCAATTTCGAGGGCCGAATCTCGATGCGATCGGCAAGGTCGATGTCACGCTGGCTCGCCAATGGCCTGCCGAGGGTCCGCCGGTGCTGTGGTCGGTCGATTTGGGCGAAGGGTACTCCGGCGCGGCGATTCGCGACGGCAGGATCTTCGTCGCCGACTACGACCAGCAGAAGCAGGGCGATGCGATTCGCTGCTTTTCCCTGGCCGACGGGAAGGAAATCTGGCGGTACTTTTATCCCGTCAAGGTCAAACGCAATCACGGGATGAGCCGGACCGTTCCGGCCGTTACCGACAAGAACGTCGTCACGATGGGACCGAAATGTCACGTTGCCTGCCTCGACGTGGCGACGGGCAAGCTCCACTGGTTTCTCGACCTGGTCAAGGACTACGGCGCCAAGGTGCCCGCCTGGTACGCGGGGCAGTGCCCGCTGATCGAAGACGGCAAGGTCATCCTCGGCGTGGGCGGCGCATCCCTGATTCTGGCGGTGGACATCGAGACCGGCAACGCGGTCTGGGAATCCCCGAATCCGAAGAAGTGGGAGATGACCCACTCGTCCATCGTGCCGGTCGAATTCGCCGGCACGCGGATGTACGTCTGGTGCGCCAGCGGCGGCGTCGTCGGCGTCTCGGCTGAGGACGGGAAGGTGCTGTGGGAAACGCCGGAATGGCAGATTCGCATCGCCAATGTCCCCACCCCCGTCCCGGTGGGCGAGGGACGTCTGTTCCTTTCGGGCGGCTACAATGCCGGTGCGATGATGCTGAAGCTGGCTATGCAGAACGAGCAGATCGTGCCGGAGATCGAATTCCGTCTTCCACCGGAGGTGTTTGGATCGCCTCAGCACACGCCGATCCTCTACGAAGGCCACATCTATGGCGTCCGTCCGGACGAGCAGCTCGTTTGCCTGGACCTCGAAGGCAACGTGGTCTGGACCAGCGGCAGTACGCACAAGTTCGGGCTGGGACCCTTCACGATCATCAACGATTTCCTCTACGTCATGGACGATCATGGGCTGCTGACGCTGGCGGAGGCGACGCCGGCAGGCTTCGCGCTGTTGGCTCAGGCGGACGTCCTCGAAGGGATCGACTCCTGGGGTCCGATGGCAGTTGCGGGCAACCGGTTGCTGCTGCGCGATCTGACGAAGATGGTGTGCCTGGACATTGCCGCGCGGTAGAGCGGCGGCGTTGAACGGCGGGCGTAGCTCTGTTACAATCCCGACGTTTGCGACGACGGATAGACAAGGATACGAGAGGCACGATGAATCAGCCGCAAGGCAAGACGGATTCCGGCGTCGTCATCGGCGCGCTGATCGGCACGGCGGTGCTGGTCGCAATCGGCGCGCTGCTCCTGGTCGATTCGACCGGGCGCGGCGGCAGCGGTCTGAGCGACGCGTATGAGCTGGACGCTGTGAAGATGGCGCGTTTCGATCCGAACCTGATCGCCTGCCACGAAGTCGAGCCGGCCATCGCGACTGGTTGCGCGAGGTCGCGCGCCTTGACGCTCGATGGCGAGGGGCGGTTGTATATCGCCGGCGACAAGGCCGTGCACGTGCTGAGTGCCGAAGGCACGCTGGAACGCGTGATCGCGGTCTCGGGAGAGCCTCGATGCGTAGCCGTCTCGTCGGAGGGTCGGATTTACGTTGGGTTGAGGAATCGCGTCGAGGTCTTCGATGCGGCGGGCGAGCGCCTTGCGGCCTGGGAGCCGCTGGGCGACCGGTCGTTTCTGTCGAGTATCCTCGTGGCCGGAGACAGCGTGTTTGTCGCCGATGCCGGAAACGCCGTGGTGCTGCGGTATGACAAAACGGGAAAATCGATCAGCCGCATCGGCGAGAAGGACCCCGCGCGAGACATTCCGGGCTTTCTCGTGCCGAGCCCGTACTTCGATCTGGCCCTGGCGCCGGATGGATTGCTTCGCGTCGTCAGTCCCGGGCGCACACGCGTCGAAGCGTACACTTTCGATGGCGACCTCGAGTTCGCCTGGGGCGAAAACAGCATTCGTATCCATGGTTTCTGCGGCTGCTGCAATCCGGTCAACATCGCCATGTTGCCCGATGGCCGGTACGTGACCGTCGAGAAAGGTCTGATTCGCGTGAAGATCTACGATGCTGATGGGACGTTTCAGAGCGTCGTCGCCGGTCCGGATCAATTGGTCGAGGGAGGCGCCGCTCGCGTTTTCGAGAACGCCGAGGATGCCGAGGCCAGCGGGTTCGACGTTGCGGTCGACGCTGCCGGTCGGATCTTCGTGCTCGACACGATAGAGAATAAGGTCCGAGTCTTCGTGGAGAACCAGAAAGGTCGATCCGAGTGAGCCGCTTGTCACCAACACAGAGCAGACGCGAGTTCTTTGCCGGCGCGCTGCGCTACGGAGCGCTGGGCGGTCTGGCGGCAGCAGGGGCCCTGGCCGTCGCCAAGAGGCGCCGCCTGATCCGAGAGGGCCGGTGCATTAACGAGGGGTTGTGCCTCGGATGTGCGGCTTACCACGGCTGCAACCTTCCTGCGGCGTTGAATGCGAAACGATCTCTGGAACGAGGTGAGCATGGTCCAGCGAAATGACGATGTCACGCGCCGTCGCTTCCTGCGCGACGGCCTGTGGGGGGCCTGCCTGGCCGGAATCGGCGGCGTGGCGGGTTACGCTGCTCACAAGAGCCAGAGGACCGACTGGGTCTGGCAGATCGATCCGTACAAGTGCATTGCCTGCGGGAACTGCGCGACCTACTGCGTGCTCGAAGAGTCGGCGGTCAAGTGCACGCACGTGCACGCGATCTGCGGCTACTGCAAGATCTGCTTCGGGTTCTTTGATCCGGAGCCGTACCAGATCAACGAAGGCGCCGAGAATCAGATGTGCCCCACCGGCGCCATCCGGCGCAAGTACGTCGAAGATCCATACTACGAATACACAATCGACGAACCGTTGTGCAACGGATGCGGCAAGTGCGTCAAGGGATGCAACGCGTTCGGCAACGGCTCGCTGTTCCTGCAGGTGCGTCATGACTTGTGCGTGAACTGCAACCAGTGTGCGATCGCGGCGGCCTGCCCGTCGCAGGCGTTCCGGCGTGTTCCGGCCGACCATCCCTATCTGCTCAAGAGTGTGGATCACGCCTGATGACACGTTCGAGCCATACCCTCATCTTATTTGCGGTTCTGCTTGCGTCGGGCGCGGCGGCGTTCGGGTTGGAGCGGTTTCCTCCGCCCCAGTTCGAAACGGACTATGTCCGGCCCACGACGACGGTGCCGAACCCGCCACAGGGTTTCTGGGAGTACATCGATGCCGGCGTTCTGATCGTTACCCTGTTCCTGGCGACATACCTGATCTTGCGAAAGCGCAGTCGCAAGTGGATCTTCGCGCTGATGCTCTTCAGTCTGGTGTATTTCGGGTTCTTCCGCAAGGGATGCGTCTGTTCCGTCGGCGCCGTTCAGAACGTGACCCTCACGGCGTTCGACTCGACCTATGCGGTTCCCATCGCGGTGCTGATGTTCTTCGCGTTGCCCCTGGTGTTCACGCTGTTCTTCGGGCGAGTCTTCTGCGGGGCGGTCTGCCCGCTTGGAGCGATTCAGGACGCCGTGTTGATCCATCCCGTCCGCGTGCCGCGATGGCTGGAGAGCGGGCTTCGTCTGATTGCGTACCTCTATCTGGGCGCCGGCGTGCTCTTTGCCGCCATGGGGGCGATGTTCATCATCTGTCGTTACGATCCGTTCGTCGGTTTCTTCCGGTTCGGGGGCAACTGGAACATCCTCGTTTTCGGTGGGTGCCTGCTGCTGATCGGGGTGTTCGTGGGCCGGCCGTACTGCCGCTTCCTCTGTCCCTACGGCGTGATTCTGCGGCAACTGTCGCGCCTGTCCAAATGGCATGTCACGATAACGCCGACCGACTGCATCCAATGCCGGCTCTGCGAAGACGCCTGTCCTTTCGGCGCGATCCGCAAGCCGACCGAGCCGTGGCCGGCGAAAGAATACAGGGTCGCCAAAGCGCGATTGGCCTTCTTTCTCGTGCTGCTGCCCGTCTTGATCGGCGCCGGTGGTTGGGCCGGATACGAGTTGCGCGGCTGGCTGGCGCAGATTCATCCGCAGGTCCGTCTGGCTCAGCGCATCTACCTGGAGGAGAATGCACAGGTCGAGGGCACCACGGACGCCAGCGACGCCTTCCGTGCGACGGGAAGGCCGAGCCCAGAGCTGTACAGCGAGGCGACGCTGCTTCGCGACCGATTCGGCATTGGAGGCGTCCTGTTCGGCGCTTTCGTCGGGCTGGTGATCGGAGGCAAGCTGCTGTCGCTTTCGGTCAAGCGACGACGCACCGACTACGAGGCGGACCGCGCAAGCTGTCTGGCCTGCGGTCGATGCTACGAATACTGCCCCAAAGAGCATGAGCGATGGAAGAACCGCAAAGAGAGGTTGGGGAGGTCCTGATGACGGGCGCGCCGCCGCAGATTCCTGCCAACGAGCCGGCCCTTGGATACCGGACCGCTCGCACGACGGCCAAGGTCGCCGGCGTGTTCTCGCTGGTCTTTCTCGCGTTGCTTGTCGCCAACTTCATCGGCACCAGCGTGATCGGGCCGCGGCGAGAGAACCACTTGGCCGCGATGAAGGCGGCGCTTCGCGAAGGCGAGGCGACGGACGAGAAGTTGTCGGAGATTCGTCAGTTGGACCTTCGGATTCGACGCAACCGAATCTGGCGGCTGGATTTCGCGCACAAAACCGGCCATGCCCTTCTGGCGAGTATCGTCGTGTTCTTTGTCGCCGGCAAGCTGGCGCGCGTTCTGAACAAGCGGCTCCCGAGACCCGAGCATGCTCCGGACGTCGGTGTCGAGCAGATTCGCGAGGCCCGCGGTGCCCGCTGGACGGTGACCGCCGGCTTGGTCATCCTGGGGGGCATCGTCGCGCTGCTTGTGATAAACGAGGCGCCCCTGGCTTTCGTCGTCGCCAGCGGAACGGAGCCTTCTCCTGTCGCGGCCGTGGAGCCCAACGAAACGGGGCCTTCCTATGCGTCGATGGAAGAGAAGCGCGTGCAGTGGCACCGCTTCCGCGGTCCGGGCGGGGGTGGCGTGAGCCTGTTCACCAACATCCCCACCGAGTGGGACGGCAAGACCGGCAAGGGCATCGCGTGGAAGTCTCCGGTGCCGCTGGCTGGAAACAACTCGCCTGTCGTGTGGAACGACCGCATCTTTCTCAGCGGCGCGACGGAGACCAAGCAGGAGGTCTACTGCTACGATGCCGTTTCGGGCCGGCTACTCTGGACGGGCGATGTCCCGATCTCTCCGGCGGTTGCTGCGGCCGAACTCAATCCCATGGAGGACACCGGCCGCTCCGCTTCGACCATGGCCACCGACGGCAGGCGGGTCTATACGATCTTCGTGACCGGTGACATCGCCGCCTTCGACTTCGGCGGCCGCCGGCTCTGGTACAAGAGCTTAGGCGTGCCGGACAGCGCCTATGGCTACGCGTCCTCGCTGGATACGTACGAGGATCGCGTAATCGTCCAGTACGATCAGGGCGACGGCAGCGAGGACAAGTCCCGCCTTTATGCGCTGGACGGTGCTTCAGGCCGGATCGTGTGGGAAGCCAAGCGGGAAGTGCCGAATTCCTGGACCTCACCGATCGTGGTGGAGGTCGAAGGCAAACCGCAGCTGATCACTCTGACCGATCCCTGGTTGCTGGCCAACAACCCGGCCGACGGCGCCGAGATATGGCGGGCCGAGTGTGCCGGCGGCGACGTGGCGCCCTCGCCGATCTACGCGGGTGGCCTGGTGCTGGCGATCGAGCCGTACAGTCACCTGATCGCGATCAAGCCCACGGGACAGGGCAACGTCACCGAGACCCACGTCGCCTGGACCATGGACGAAGGCGGCCCGGACATTTGCAGCCCGGTCGGCAATGACCAGTACGTGTACCTTCTCGAGGGCCAGGGGCTGCTGATCTGCTGCAGCGTTGCCGACGGCAAGAAGGTCTTCGATCACGACCTGCGGACCGACTTTGTGGCCTCGCCGAGCATCGTGGGCGACAAGATCTATCTCCTCGACGCCGAGGGAGTCATGCACATCGGTCAGGTGGGTCCCGAATACAAGGAGCTGGCGAAATGCGAGTTGGGTGAGAAATGCCACGCGTCGCCGGCCTTTGTGGACGGGCGCATCTACATTCGCAGCCTGGAGAATCTATGGTGCATCGGCGGACCGACCGCCGCCGGAGTTGCAGACTGATCGAGCTACTATGGAAGAACTGGATCTGAAATTTGTCGATCAAACCGTCGATCGCGTCGGCACGGGCGCCGAGAAGGTGCTGGAGATTCTCCAGGCCCTTCAGACGCACTACGGCTATCTCCCCACCGAGGCGCTCCAGCGGGTCTGCGAACTGACGGAGATCGCGCCGGCGACAATCACCGGCGTCTCGACCTTCTACGACCAGTTCCGCCACCGGCCGGCGGGCCGGCACATCATTCACGTGTGCGTGGGCACCGCCTGTCACGTCAAGGGCGCCGACCAGGTGTACGACGAGTTTCTTCGCTATCTCAGCATTCCCGACGGTGAAGACACCGATGCGCAGAAGCTGTTCACCGTCGAGAAGATCGCGTGCCTGGGCTGCTGCACGCTGGCTCCGGCGGTGCAGATCGACGACGTGACGTATGGCCATCTGACGCGAGAGACGGTTCCCAAGGTGCTGAATGACTTTCTCAAGCACGCCGACGCCAGGGCCGCTCACCACAGGAAGCGCCGGCGCAGGTGGAAGGCCGGCGCCGTCGGCGAGCTGCGCGTCGGGCTCGGTTCCTGTTGCGTTGCGCGCGGCAGCGGACGGCTCAACGAGGCGCTCGACAAGGCTCTGGCTGAGACGGGCGTCAAGGTGCCCGTCAAACGCGTCGGTTGCGTGGGCATGTGCCATCAGACGCCTCTACTGGAGGTGGTCCTGCCGAACGGCGAATCGTCTCTCTACGCGAGGGTTCAGCCCGAGGACGCCAAGGCCATCGTCCTGAGGCACTTCGGCGCGCGGGGTCCCGTCCGGAAGGTGCGGACGAAAGTCTCCGGGGTGCTCGACCGTCTGCTGACCGACGAGAACTCCGAACCGGTGACACGCTACTCGATCCACGTTCGCGACCGGGCGGTGTCGGATTTCCTGGGCCATCAGATTCACATTGCCACCGAGCACTGCGGGCACATCGACCCGACCGATCTCGACGAATACCTGGCCCACGGCGGATTCCAGGCGCTCCAGAAGAGCCTTCGCGAGTTCGGGCCGGAGGATGTGATTGCCCAGATCGAAAGAAGCGGCCTGCGGGGCCGGGGCGGCGCCGGCTTCCCGACGCACCTGAAGTGGTCAGCGGTCCGCGCGCAGGAGGCGGAGGTCAAGTACGTCGTCTGCAACGGCGATGAAGGCGACCCCGGCGCGTTCATGGACCGGATGCTGATGGAGTCGTATCCGTATCGGATTCTCGAAGGAATGGTCATTGCGGCCCGCTGCGTCGGCGCGAAGGAAGGGTATCTCTACATCCGCGCGGAGTACCCGCTGGCGATCAGCCGGGTCAACGAGGCGATTGAGAAGTGCGCCGAGCGTGGTTTCCTCGGCGACAACATCATGGGCAGCGACTTCTCGCTGCGCCTGAAGATCGTCGCGGGCGCCGGCGCGTTCGTGTGCGGCGAAGAGACCGCTCTGATGGCGAGCATCGAGGGTCGTCGCGGCATGCCCAAGCTGCGTCCGCCATACCCGGCGGTGAAGGGGCTGTGGTCGCGGCCCACGCTGATCAACAACGTCGAAACCTATGCGGCGGTGTCCTGGATCCTGCGCAACGGCGCCGACGCCTACGCCGCCATCGGCACAGACAAGAGCAAGGGCACGAAGGTTTTCGCATTGGCGGGCAAGGTCGCACGCGGCGGCCTGATCGAAGTGCCGATGGGCACCTCGATCCGCCAGATCGTCGATGAGATCGGAGGCGGGGTCGCCGGCGGCCTCAGGTTCAAGGCGGTTCAGGTGGGCGGTCCTTCGGGCGGGTGCATTCCCGTCGGCTCGGACAACCTCTCGGTCGATTACGAGTCACTGACCGCCGCCGGGGCGATGATGGGTTCAGGTGGCCTGGTCGTGCTGGACGAGACCGACTGCATGGTCGACATCGCACGGTATTTCCTGCAATTCACCCAGAACCAGTCGTGCGGCAAGTGCACCTTCTGTCGAATCGGCACGCGCCGGATGCTCGACATCCTCGACCGGCTCTGCGCCGGCCAGGGCAAAGCCGATGACCTGGACGAGCTTCAGCACCTGGCGGAGATGATCAAGAAGGGCAGCCTCTGCGGTCTCGGCAAGACAGCCCCCAACCCGGTGCTGTCAACGCTGCGGTACTTCCGCGAGGAGTACGAGGCCCACATTCAGAAGCGCTGTCCGGCCGGCAAGTGCAAAGCCCTCATCACGTACTCGATCACCGACGACTGCATCGGCTGCACGATCTGCGCCCAGCATTGTCCGACCGGCGCGATCGAGATGAAACCTTACGAGAAGCACGAAATCGATCCCAACAAATGCGTTCGGTGCGGGACCTGCAAGAGCGTCTGCCCGGCCGACGCGGTCCGAGTCGAATAACCATGCCCAGGATTACGATAGACGGTCGTGAGGTGGAGGTGGATGCCGGCGCGACGATTCTCGATGCCGCCCGCAAGCTCGATATCGAGATTCCCACGATGTGTTACCTTCGGAGCCACGAGGCGACGACCAGTTGCATGGTCTGCGTGGTGAAGGTGGCCGGCGGCAACGGGCTGGTGCCCGCCTGCGGCACTCCCGTGCGCGACGGAATGCAGGTGGAGAATGCCTCCGAGGAGGTGTTGGATGCCAGGAGATCGGCCCTGGAGCTGCTGCTCAGCGATCACGTGGGCGACTGCGTGGGGCCCTGCGTGATGGGCTGTCCGGCCCATATGGACATCCCGCAGATGATTCGCCAGATCGCCGCCGGTCGATTGTCCGACGCCATCGCGACGGTGAAACAGGACATCGCGCTGCCGGCGGTGCTGGGACGCATCTGCCCGGCGCCTTGCGAAAACGTCTGCCGGCGGGCGCAACACGACCAGGCGGTTTCGATCTGCCTGCTCAAGCGGCACGTGGCCGACGTCGACCTCAGCAGTGACGGACCTTATACGCCGAAGTGCGCTACGCCCAAGGGCAAGCGCGTGGCGATCATCGGCGCCGGTCCAGCCGGTCTGGCGGCGGCGTATTATCTCCAGCAGGAGGGTTTCGAATGTGTGGTGGTGGATGAACACGATGAGCCGGGCGGGATGCTGCGGTATGGTGTGTCGGAGAGCGAGTTGCCTCACGACATCCTCAAAGCGGAGATTGCGCAAATCGAGAAGCTCGGCGTGCGATTCCGGCTCGGTATCCGCGTCGGCAAGGCCATCTCGATGGAGGAGGTGCGCAAGCAGTTCGATGCCGTCTTCGTTGCCGTCGGCGAACTGAAGGAAGGCGACGCCGAAACGCTCCAGTTTGCTGCGGCCGACAAGATCAGGGTGGACGGCGCCACGTACGCGACCGACCTGCCGGGCGTGTTCGCCGGAGGCGATGTGGTTCGCCGGCGGAGAATGACCGTGCGTGCGGTCGCCGACGGGAAGGAGGCGGCACGCTCGATCGCCCAATACCTCACCGGGCAGGAGGTGGTCGGTCCCGAGAAGCGGTTTAACAGCCGCATGGGCAAGCTGGCGGAATCAGAGATGCCGGTCTTCTTACAGTCGGCCAGTTTGGAGCCGCGGACCAAGCCGTTCGGCATCGCCAGCACGTTCAGCATGGACGAGGCGCGCGCCGAATCGCTCCGTTGCCTTCGCTGTGATTGCCGCAAGCCCGATGCGTGCCTCTTGAGGCAGTATGCCCAGGCCTACGGCGCCAGGCAGAACCGGTACAAGGCGGACCGGCGGTTCTTCGTTCAGCGAACACAACATCCCGACGTGATCTACGAACCGGGCAAGTGCATCGACTGCGGCATCTGCATCCAGATCGCTTCCGAGGCCGGCGAGGCGTTGGGCCTGACGTTCGTCGGTCGCGGGTTCGACGTCCGCGTGGCGGTCCCGTTCGACGGAACGCTTGCGGACGGATTGCGTGTGGCGGCCGAGCGATGCGTTGCTGCCTGTCCTACCGGCGCGCTGGCCTTCAAGGACGGCAGAGAGCCTTCGTCCCCATGAGCGGAGGTGCTCCATCGGTCACTCTCTGGAGGGTACTATATGCTTGCTGTGTCAGGACGGCATCCGCAGGACCGTCTCGGCGACGCGACGACCGAGGTTTCGGGCGGTTGTCATGCCGTACTCGTCCTTCGTGACGCCTCCTTCGGCGCCGCTCCAGAGCGTCGCGCCGAAGCGGGCGTGCGGCCGGCCGTTGCCCACCACAATCATCTCCTGGCAGAACAGCGACACCTGAACGGATTGAACGGTTGCCTCCTGTCCGCCGTTGCGGGTGCCGCCGACGGCCAGGACACCACCGACCTTGTTGCTCAACGCCAGGTCGTTCTGGTAGAACGCGATGCAGCGATCGAGGAAGGCCTTGCACAGCGCGCTCATGTTGCCAAAGTAGACCGGTGTGCCGATGATGATGCCGCGGACGTTTGGATCTGTGAGCCGGGGGATCAGCGAGGGGAAGTCGTCTTTCTCTCCGGGCTCCAGAGGGATGCCGGCGGCCAGGCTGCCGTTGATCTTCAGTCCTGCCAGCTCAATCAGTTCGGTTTCGATCCTCGAGCTGACCTGGCCGGCTGCTTCGAGGCAGACCTTCAGCGACTTGGCGGTTGTCTGACCCTGCCGAGGGCTGCACGAGATGCCGACGATCTTGACGAGGCCGCCACGCGAAGGCGTTTCGGCTCCGCTAAGCACGGAGGTGGTGCTGGCTACTGTGACGCCCGTGGCAAGGGAATCTCTCACAAAGTCTCGACGAGTGATAGCTGTCATCGGTGGTCTCCTTCTGGTGGACGTGCTCTCGGTCCAGGCGACGGGCCGGCGGCGCGATGCCCGATTACGGAATCGATACGTGGGCAATGCAGATCAAGCGAACTTGACATCCCGTGGTCGCATACTACAAATGCCGTTGTTGAATGTGCCGTCTGTTAAGGAGAGTCATTATGAGGTCACAAACGCGCAATGCCTATCAAAATCTCTCGTGGGGCGTTTTTTGCTGGGCCATCGTCGTCTCGCTGATTGCTCCCGGTATCGTTTCCGCCGCGGACTGGCCCAACTATCGCGGTTCCAACTATGACGGGATCTCCAGAGAGACCGGCTGGCGGGCGGTCCTGCCGGAAGGTTCGGCGGTAGAATGGAAGACGTCTCTCGGGTGGGGATTCGCGTCGATGGCGGTCCGCGACGGATGCGTCTGGGCCATGGGCAACGTCGACGGCCGGGACGTGCTCTACTGCCTCGATGCCGCCACCGGCCGTGAGAAGTGGCAGCAATCGTATCCGTGTCCTCGGCTGGACAAGAGCCATGAAGGCGGTCCGGCGGCCACACCAACCGTGGAGGGCGACTCCGTCTACGTCTTCAGCAAGAACGGCGACGTCCTGCGACTTCGCGCCGACAGTGGTCAGATCGTCTGGCACAAGAAGCTCTATCAGGACCCCGGCGTCAAAGAACTGACGTGGTATTTCTCCAGTTCGCCCCTGATCGTGGATGATCTGGTGATTCTGAACGCGGGCACCGCAGGCGTGGCGCTGCACAAGGCGGACGGCCGCGTGGTCTGGCACAACGGCAAGGACGCCGGCGGTTACGCAACGCCTGTGCCCTATACCTCTGGAGGCAAGAAATGCGTTGCTCTATTCGGATGCCAGCATCTGTTCGGCCTGGAGGCCGCGACGGGCAAGATCCTGTGGCGTTTGGAGTGGAAGACGAGCTACGACATCAACTCGGCCGATCCGATCATCGCGGACGACCGCATCTTCATCTCATCGGGCTACAACAAAGGCTGTGCTCTTCTGAAGCTCGACGACAACGGGGTCACGAAGGTCTATAGCAACAGGAACATGCGAAATCAGATCAACTGCTCGGTCCTGTGGAAGGGATACGTTTATGGTTTCGACGGACAGGTCGGTGGCTCCGGCAAGCTCACCTGTCTCGATCTCCAGACCGGTCAGATCAAGTGGGCCCAGAGCGGCTTGGGCACCGGTTCGCTCATGCTGGCCGATGGCAAGTTGATCGTCCTGGGCGAGAAGGGCAAGCTGGCGATCGCGGAGGCGACGCCCGATGGGTACAAAGAGCTGGCCTCGGCCGAGATTCTCGAAGGCAAGTGCTGGACCGTGCCGGTATTGGCCAATGGGCGGATTTACGCTCGCAACGCTGCCGGCCATCTGGTCTGCGTGAATGTGGGCGGCGGCAACTGATGCCGAGCGGAAGTGAAGGTGGGAGTTCTTTTGGGGGTTCGACATGTCGATGACGGAAAAGCGGTCGTTCATCGTTGGAGTTTGTTTTCTTGCGTTGGTGTCTGGCGCGGTCGGCTGGGCGGACGACTGGCCGCAATGGCGCGGCTCGAACCGGGATGGCGTATGCCGCGAGACCGGGCTGCTCCAGCAGTGGCCTGAGGGCGGCCCCGCGCTGCTGTGGGAACTGTCCGGAATGGGGGCCGGGTACTCGACGGTTGCTATTCTCGGCGGGCGGCTGTACTCCATGGGAGACCGCCAGGTCGATGGCGAGAAGGCCCAGTACGTCTACGCGAACGATCTGGCCACGCGGAATCAACTCTGGGCGACGAAGATCGGCCCGGCGCACCAGGATGGGCCTCGTTGCACGCCAACGCTGGACGGCGGTTTCGTCTACGCCATCGGCACCGAAGGCGATGTGGTTTGCCTGCGCCTCGACGACGGCAAGCTGGTCTGGTCGAAGAACCTGCTCGACGATCTGGGCGGGGCGGCTAATCCGAGGTGGAAGTTCAGTGAGTCGCCTCTGATCGATGGCGATAGACTGCTGTGTACTCCCGGCGGCCACAGCGCGGCGATCGCGGCTCTCGACAAGGCGACGGGCGCGCTGATCTGGAAGACCTCGATGTCCGACATCGGACCCAACGGCCGCGACGAAGCGGGCTATTCCTCCATCATGATCAGTCACGGCGCCGGCGTGAAGCAATACGTGCAGTTGACCAACGAGGGCCTGATCGGCGTCGCCGCCGACTCGGGCAAGTTCCTGTGGGGCTACAACCGCATCGCCAACCGCGTCGCCAACATCCCGACGCCCGTGATCGACGGAGACTATGTCTTTGCCTCAACCGCCTACCAGACTGGATCGGCGCTGCTGAAGCTAGTCTCCGACGGCGGCGGGGTCAAGGCCGAGGAGGTCTATTGGCTCGACAAGGACACGTTTCAGAATCACCACGGTGGCTTCGTGAAGGTTGGCGACTACATCTACGGCGGTCACAACCACAACAAAGGCGAGCCTACCTGCCTGGAGATGAAGACGGGCAAGGTCATGTGGCACGCCGACCAGCTTGGCAGGGGGTCGGGATGCGTTCTGTATGCGGACGGCTGCTTGTACTTCCTCTACGAAAACGGCACGGCGGTTCTGATCGAGGCTACGCCCGAGAAGTACAACCTCAAAGGCTCGTTCAAACTCCCGCAGCGACCGACCGCGACGGGAACGGCCTGGCCGTATCCGGTGATCTCCGACGGCAGACTCTATCTGCGGCATGCGGATGTCCTGTTCTGTTACGACGTGAAGGCGAAATAGGCGTTTCTTTTCGGGGGACTCTTCCATGAAGGCGGCGGTCATCCACGAGAATGGTGAGTTAGACGTTGTACGCGTGGAGGAAGTCCCCGAGCCGGCGCCGGGTTCTGGCGAGGTTGTGCTGAAAGTCACCTGCGCCGGCCTGAACCATCTGGACATCTGGGTCCGCAAGGGCCGGCCCGGGACATCGCTGAGCGACACACACATCCTCGGGTCCGATGCGGTGGGCCTCGTTGAGGAGCTTGGCCGTGATGTTGAGGGCGTCAGAGTCGGCGACGAAGTCATCGTGAACCCTGCCCTGAGTTGCGGCCGCTGCGAGTTTTGTGCCCGAGGCCAGCAGAGCGAGTGCCCATCGTTTGGGATCGCGGGACTCAGCCGGCCAGGCACGTTTGCCGAACGCATGGTGGTTCCTGCTCGCAATCTGTGGCCCAAGCCAGCGCATCTGTCTGTGGAAGAGGCCGGCACGCTGTCGCTGGCCTCCGTTACCGCTTGGCGCATGCTGATGACGCGGGCGCAGGTCAAACCGGGCGAAGTCGTCCTGATCCACGGCATCGGGGGCGGCGCGGCCCTCTGCGCGCTGCGATTTGCCAAGTTGATCGGCGCAGAGGTGATTGTCACTTCGTCCTCCGACGAGAAGCTTGCTCGCGCTCGCGAACTCGGCGCCGATCATACGATCCACTACCGCAGTCAGGATGTTGCGGAACGCGTCAAGGAGATTACGGCGGGTCGTGGCGTCGACGTCGCGGTCGACAGCGTCGGTGCCACCACGTGGCCGCTCGATTTTGCCTGTGTCCGGCGGGGCGGCCGGATCGTCACCTGCGGCATCACCACCGGCGCGAAGGCCGAGACGAATCTCCAGGCCCTCTACTGGAACCAGTTGACGATCCTCGGTTCGACGATGGGCTCGAACGAGGACTTCCGCCAGATGCTGCGGGCCGTGACTGTCAACCGGCTCCGGCCCGTTATCGATGAGGTGTTCACGCTGGATGAAGTGCGCCAGGCCATGGCGAAGATGGAAGCGGGCCGGCAATTTGGCAAGATCGCCCTGCGGGTTGCCCCGTAGAGACAGGGAGAAAGACCGAACAATCCTCCGCCAGCAGCATATAGGTAGGGTCAAAAGATCCGTTGTTTCCTGTAAAAGGAGGCTCTATATGTCCGCGACCGCTTCCACAATGCTGCCGTTGACCACGAAGGCCCCCGATTTCCATTTGCCCGACACCGAGGGCAAGACAGTGTCGCTGTCCGATCTCCGGGACGCCAGGGCGCTGGTGGTGGTCTTCCTCTGCAATCATTGCCCCTTCGTCAAGCACGTGATCCGTGATCTCGTCGATCTGGCGAAGGAGTATCAGGATCGAGGGGTCGCCTTCGTCGCGATCAACTCGAACGATGTGGCGACCTACCCCGACGACCGGCCCGAGATGATGGCGAAGTTTGCCAAGCAGAGGGGTTTCACCTTTCCCTATCTGTACGACGAGACGCAGGAGGTTGCTAAGGCCTATCGTGCCGCCTGCACGCCGGACTTCTTCGTCTTCGACGAAAAACGCGAGCTGATCTACCGCGGGCAGATGGATGACAGTCGGCCGGGCAACGGTGTGCCGATCACCGGCGCCGACCTGTGCGTGGCGCTCGACGGGATCCTCGAAGGCGGACCCGTACCTGCAAACCAGAAACCCAGCATGGGCTGCAACATCAAGTGGAAGGCCGGCAACGAGCCGGACTACTTCTGATCGCCGTCGCGGGCACTTCTCGTTGTTGAAAGTGACGACCCTGTGAAAGCCAAGCCCACGGCAGTAGTTGCCGCTGTGCTTATTGTTGAGATGGCCTCTTCGATAGGCGCGGCCGAGGTGCGTGATGTCAATACGCCGCAGACATTGCAGGAGTACCTGCGGCAGGCGGCGCGGAACAACGCGGGCCTGAAGGCGGCATTCGAGGAATGGAAGGCGGCTCTGGAGGCGGTTCCTCAAGCCAAAGCCCTGCCGGACCCGATGTTTACGTATGACTTCTTCGTAGAGCAGGTCGAGACCCGTCAACGGGTGGGGGTCATGCAGACGTTCCCCTGGTTCGGCACGATCCAGGCCCGTGCCGATGCGGCCTCCGCGGCCGCCCACGCCGCACACAAACGCTACGAGGCCGAGAAGCTCCAGTTGTTCTACGACGTCAAGGACGCGTTCCACGAGTACGTCTATCTGCAAAGCGCCATGGAGATCGCTCGGGAGAACCTCGACCTGGTGCGACACTTTGAAGAGGTGGCCCGCGCCCGGTACACGGCGGCAACCGCCGGCCATCCCGACGTCATTCGTGCCCAGGTCGAATTGGCGATGCTGCAAGACAAACTCGTCGCTTTGCGGGAATTGCGCGAGCCGATTGTCGCGCGACTCAACGCGGCTTTGAACCGGCCGAGCTCTGAGCCGTTGCCTTGGCCCACGCCCGAGATGCGCGAGATGGTGCGGGTAGACCGGGCCAGGGTACTGGCCGTGCTGAGGTCGCAGAATCCCGAATTGCAGACTTTGGATTTCGATGCGGAGGTTGCGCGGAGCCGAATCGAGCTGGCCAGGAAGAGATTCTATCCCGACCTTGGTTTGGGCGCGGAATGGATGGAGATGAGCGAGGACATGGCGGGTGGTGATGATGACGTAATCCTGATGTTCAGCCTGAATCTACCGATCTGGCGCAAGAGCTATGGTGCGGCCGAATTGCAGGCGAGGGCCCAGTCGCGTCGGGCGCTGCATCACAGACAGGATGTCGAGAACGACCTTCTGGCCCGGGCCCAAGAGGTTCTCTACGACCTCGAAGACAGCGGCCGGAAGCTGCGTCTCTATGAGCAGGTCCTGGTCCCGAAGGCGCAGGAGCTGGTGGGGGCCTCCGAGACGGCGTACGCGGCCGGAACGGTCGATTTCCTCAGCCTGATCGACGCCGAGCGGACGCTGCTGCGATTCCGCCTCGAATGCGAGCGGGCTCGCGCAAATCAGCATCAGCGGCTGGCGGAACTGGAAATGCTGGTCGGAACCGAGCTGTCCGACTGAGGGGAGTAGGCACGTTCCTGTGGGTGGAAGAGTGGAATACCGCGAACATAAATCCCACTATGACGGTATGTATTCGTGTTGATTCAGAAAGGTGGACCGAATGGCATCGATTCGGCGCACAATCCGGTCGGGGGCGTGGGTGGTTGGTGTGCTGACCCTGATCGCGGTCGGTTTCGTTCTTGGGTATCTGGTTTCACCGGCCTCGCAGAGCGAAGCAGCCATGCCGGGGGCGCATTCCGAGTCTGCCCCGCAAAAGTGGTACTGCTCGATGCATCCGCAGATCATCCGGGATAAGCCGGGCCTGTGCCCGATCTGCGACATGGACCTGATCCCGATGCCCACCGAGATGACAGCCCACGCAGCGTCGCGCGAGCTGGTTGTCTCGGAGGCAGCCGCCAGGCTGATGGACATCCAGACCTCTGCCGTCACGCGAAGAGCTGTGACGAACAGAGTTCGCATGGTGGGAAAGGTCGACTACGACGAGACACGCGTCAAGTCGATCGCCGCCTGGTCGCCCGGCCGCATCGACCGGCTCTACGTCGACTTCACCGGCACCCGCGTGGCGCAAGGCGATCACCTCGTCGATCTCTACAGCCCCGAACTGTTCGGCGCGCAGGCGGAGTTGCTGCAGGCGGCCAAGGCGGCCTCCAGAGCAGCGACCGAGGCATCGGAATATCTCAAGGACTCCGCTCAGGCTACGCTTGCTGCCGCCCGTGAGAAGCTGCGCCTGTTGGGCCTCAAGACGGAGCAGATCGAGAACATCGAAACGTCGGGCCAGCCCGTGACGCACGTGACAATCTACTCGCCCATCGGCGGCGTGGTGATTCAGAAGATGGCCACCGAGGGAATGTACGTTGCGACGGGGACACATGTCTACACGGTCGCAGACCTGTCGCAGGTCTGGGGCAAGCTCGACGCCTACGAATCCGACCTGCCCTGGATCCGCCGTGGACAGGTGGTCACGTTCACTGCCGAGGCGTATCCCGGCGAGGTCTTCCAGGGCTGGATCAGCTTCATCGCGCCGACGCTGGACCCGAAGACCAGAACGGTGAAAATCCGTGTCAACGTGCAGAATTCGGATGATCGACTCAAACCCGAGATGTTTGTTCGAGCGGTGGTCGAATCGCACCTGGCCCAGGAGGGCAAGGTGATGGACCCGAACCTGGCAGGCAAGTGGACCTGTCCGATGCACCCATCGGTTCTGAAGGACCAGGCCGGGACGTGTGACGTCTGTGGGATGGACCTTGTAACCACCGAATCGCTCGGCTACATGACGGCGCAGTCCGCCGGCGTGCTTTCGCTGGTCATTCCGGCGTCCGCGCCCTTGATCACGGGCCAGCGTGCGGTCGTATACGTGAAGAAGCCGGACACCGAGAATCCGACGTTCGAAGGGCGGCAGATTGTCCTCGGGCCTCGAGCGGGCGACTATTACGTCGTAAAGGAGGGGCTCGCCGAAGGTGAACAGGTAGTGACCAACGGCAGTTTCAAGATCGACTCCGCTCTCCAGATCCAGGCCAGACCCAGCATGATGAACCCCGAAGTCGGTGCCATGCCGGCCGGGCGGCAACACGGGATGGAGGCGGGACAAGAAAGTCAGACGCACAGTCATTGAACGGCGAAGTGGTTCGCCGAGAAGGAGAATACCATGAAGATCGCAAGAAGACCATTGCAGGCGACCCTGAGTGTGGTAGGTGTGGCTGTCATTGCATTGTTTGTCGCTCAGGGCTGCAAGAAACAGGAGCCTATGGCCCAGCAGGCCCAGCCGAACCAGGCCGCTACTGCGTCACAGAGGGACCAGGCTGCCACGGCGGCCAAGGAAACCTCCACAGAAGCAGCCGATCAGGTTGTGGCTACAGCCGAACAGACGACTTGTCCCGTCATGGAAGGCAACCCGATCAACAAGGCCGTCTTTGTCGAGTACAAGGGCAAGAAGGTCTGTTTCTGCTGCAAGGCCTGTCCGGAAGTGTTTCTGGCCGACCCGGAGAAGTATATCGCGAAGCTGCCTCAGTTTCAGAACTGATGCGGCGTCCGCAGCGCGCATGTAGTCGAGCGTGAGGTTCCACGTGCCAAACGAGAGCAAGTACGAGCCGATTCCGGAGCAGAAGTCCCTGGTGGGGAGGGTTTTGGGCTTCTGCATCTACAACAAGCTGATCGTCGGCCTGGTCACCTTGTTTCTCGTTACGTGGGGGATCTATGTCGCTCCGTTCGACTGGGAGTTCAAGTCGTTTCCCCGCAATCCCGTAGCGGTCGACGCCATTCCGGACATCGGCGAGAACCAGCAGATCGTCTTTACCGAATGGCCCGGCCGCTCGCCGAGCGACGTGGAAGATCAGGTCACGTATCCGCTCACCACAGCCTTGCTGGGCATCCCCGGCATCAGGACCATCCGCAGCACGTCGATGTTCGGGTTCTCGTCCATCTACATCATCTTCGAAGAGTTCTCGTTTGCCGAGAGGCTGATCGAGGGCAGGGATTTCTACTGGACCCGCAGCCGGGTGCTCGAAAAGCTCAGCAGCCTGCCTGCGGGCACGCTTCCGGAGGGGGTACAGCCGACCCTCGGCCCGGACGCCACGGCGCTGGGGCAGATCTTCTGGTACACGCTGGAGGGACGCGACCCGAACGGCAACGTCACCGGAGGCTGGGACCTCGAAGAACTTCGGACCGTTCAGGATTGGCAGGTGAGACAGACGCTGCGGTCGGCCTCCGGGGTCAGCGAGGTTGCCTCGGTCGGCGGCTTTGTGCGGGAGTACCAGGTCGATGTAGACCCGGACGCCATGCGGGCGTACAAGGTCGGCATCGACGAGGTGTTCGAGGCCGTCAGGCGGTCCAACATCGACGTGGGCGCGCAGACCATCGAGCTGAACCGCGTGGAATATCTGATTCGCGGACTCGGCTTCGTCAAGAGCGTCGAGGACATCGAGAACAGCGTGATCAAGACGAATGAGAATGTCCCCATCCTCGTCCGGCACGTCGCGAAGGTGTCTCTCGGTCCGGAACCCCGGCGCGGCGCCCTCGACAAGCAGGGTGCGGAGGCTGTGGGCGGAGTCGTGGTGGCTCGCTACGGTTCCAACCCTCTGGAAGTGATCAAGAGCGTCAAGCGGACCATCGCCGAGTTGGGACCGGCCCTGCCTGCCAAGGCGGTCATCACCGATCCGGCGATTCCCGCTCAGCAGATCGGCGACTTCGCGCGACAGCAGGGGTTCGATGCGTACGAACGTGCCGTCCTGAACCAGTCAGCGTGGCTGGAGTACCTGCGACGAACGCCGCAAGGGCAATGGCCCACCTGGGTGACCCGAAGCCAGGTTTCCGTCGTGCCGTTCTACGACCGCACCGGCTTGATCTATGAGACCTTGGGCACGCTCAACGACGCCGTGTATCAGGAGATCCTGGTCACGGCTATCGTAATCATCATCATGGTGATGCACCTTCGCAGCAGCATCATGATCAGCGCGGTCATGCCGTTGGCCGTGCTCGGTTGCTTCATTGTGATGAAGGCGTTCTCCGTGGATGCGAACGTCGTATCGCTGGCCGGCATTGCGATCGCCGTTGGCACCATCGTCGATATGGGGATTGTGATCTCCGAGAACATCCTGCGGCACCTTGAGGAAGACCCGCCGGATATGTCTCGCGCCGAAGTGATTCACCGTGCGGCCAGCGAGGTCGGCAGCGCTGTGCTGTCCGCGGTCGCATCGACGATCATCAGCTTCCTTCCGGTGTTCTTCATGACAGGGCCGGAGGGCAAGCTGTTCAAGCCGTTGGCGTTTACCAAGACCTTCGCTCTCTTCGCGTCGATCGTCATCGCCCTGACGATCATCCCTCCCGCGGCCCACCTGGTGTTCTTCCCGCGAAAAGTGGGCGGGAAGTATCTGCGCGGGATCTTCTATGCCTCTTTGATCGGGGTGGCCGTTGTCGTGGGGTTGATGTTTCGCTGGTGGCTGGTGGCGGCCGCCATTATCGGCTTTGCTCTGTACCAGTTGTTCAGGGGCGTCGTTCCCGAGCGGATTCGCGGGCTGACGCCCTATATCGCCAACATTGTCGTTCTGCTGTTGGTGGGACTGTTGCTGACGATGGATTGGGAGCCATTGGGCCCGCAGAAGGGCCTCGTGCGAAACCTCATCTTCGTCGGCGGGCTGATGGGCGTCCTCATGGCCTTCGTCCTGATGTTTCAGCGGTTCTATCCCCACATCTTACGATGGTGCCTGAATCACAAGCTCGCATTTCTGTCTATTCCCGCGACATTGCTTGTGCTTGGCGCGATGATCTGGTTGGGCTTCGACCGGGTATTCGCCTTTGTGCCGCAGGGGCTTCGGGCCAATCGGCTGTGGGCTGTCGCAAAGCACACGTTCCCCGGATTGGGCAAGGAGTTCATGCCGCCGCTCGACGAGGGGTCGTTCCTGTACATGCCGACGACGATGCCTCATGCCTCCATCGGCGAGGCCCTGGACGTTGTGCAGAAGCAGGACATCGCAATCGGCTCGATCCCGGAAGTCGAGTCCGTCGTCGGCAAGATCGGGCGGGTGGAATCCGCTCTGGACCCGGCGCCCATCGGCATGATCGAGACCGTGATCAACTACAAGAACGAGTACGTGGTCGACCAGGATGGCCGGCGACTCACCTTCCGGTATGACCGTGTGATGGGCGAGTATCCCCGCGACGCGAACGGCCGATTGATCCCCGATCCACATGGCCGGCCATACCGGCAGTGGCGAAGCCACGTCCAATCGCCCGATGACATCTGGCGGGAGATCGCCACGGCCGCTGAGATTCCGGGAACGACGTCGGCTCCCAAGCTGCAGCCGATTGCCGCCCGGGTCGTAATGTTACAGAGCGGAATGCGGGCGGCCATGGGCGTCAAGATCAAAGGACCCGACCTGGCGACCATTGAAGCCGTGGGCCTTGAGATCGAGCGGATGCTTAGGGAAGTCCCGGGCATCGATCCGGCCACCGTCGTCGCCGACCGAATCGTTGGCAAACCCTATCTGGAGATTGTTCCCGACCGCCAGGCGCTGGCCCGTTATGGTGTGCCCATCCAGCAGTTCCAGGATGTCCTCGAAGTGGCCGTCGGAGGGATCAAGGGGACGACGATCGTGGAGGGCCGCCGGAGATTCCCGGTGCGCGTTCGTTACCAACGGGAGTTGCGTGACAACATCGAAGCCCTTGAGCGGGTACTGGTCCCCTCGCTCGACGGCGTCCAGATCCCTCTGGTCCAACTGGCGCAGATTCAGTATGTCCGCGGGCCGGAGATGATCAAGAGCGAGGATACGTCTCTCGTGGGCTACGTGCTGTTCGACAAGGTGGCGGGGGTCGCCGAGGTGGATGTCGTGGAGGCGGCGGGGCGACTCATTCAGGGAAAAGAGGCTCGCGGCGAGTTCATACGGCCGGTCGGCGTGACGATCACCTTTGCGGGATCGTACGAGAACCAGCTTCACGCCAACAAGACCCTCAGACTGCTGGTGCCGCTCTCCTTGTTCACCATCTTCCTTGTTCTGTATATGCAGTTCCGGAGTGTCCCGCTGACCTTGCTGGTTTTCGTTGGGGTGATGGTGGCATGGTCGGGGGCCTTCCTGCTGATCTGGCTGTACGGCCGCGACTGGTTCCTCGACTTCAGCATCTTTGGCACGAACCTGCGGGAACTCTTTCGGGTCCATCCAATCAACCTGAGCGTCGCTGTGTGGGTCGGCTTCCTTGCCCTGTTCGGCATCGCAGACGACGACGGCGTTGTGATGGGAACGTATCTGCAACAGGCGTTCGAACGGCACAAGCCACAGACCGTGGCGGAGATCCGCGAGGCGACGGTACAGGCCGGCAAGCGGCGAGTCCGAGCGGCTTTGATGACCACGGCGACCACGATCCTGGCGCTGATTCCTGTTCTGGGCTCGTCCGGCCGCGGCTCGGACATCATGGTCCCGATGGCCATCCCCTCCTTCGGCGGCATGACCATCGAAATCCTTACGATGCTCATCGTTCCGGTCCTCTACTGCGCACTCCAGGAAGCGAAAGCAAGCGGAACGGCAAGACAACAGATGGGCCGAGCCATGCAAAGACCCGCAGATGGGCAAGGAATTGGGAAAATCGGGGCGACAGGACTTGAACCTGCGACCTCTTGACCCCCAGTCAAGCGCGCTAGCCAAACTGCGCCACGCCCCGAGCGACAGGGGTCATTGTAGTGCCGCCCGGGCGGGCGAACAAGCGTTTTTTTCGGAATTCGGCCGGTGCGGCGGTTCTGGGGCCGGCGGTGCGACGCATCGCGTATTATCGGATGGAGCCGGGCGGCGTTCCGAGACTCCTCACAATTTCCCGGAAATCCGAAACGGACCCTTGACAGAGTTAGGGGTCCCTAACTATCCTGTATGTTTTGGTCGTTGCTGACCGGATGAAACGATGAAGACCGAATCAGAACCACAGCTCAGCGCCTCGCTCGAAGATTACCTCGAAGCCATTTTCAATCTGGCGGGCGAGTCGGAAGGGGCGCGGAGCAAGGATATCGCCGAGACGCTGAGCGTTGCGCGGTCTTCGGTAACCGGGGCGCTCCAGGCCCTCCGCGAAAGGGGCCTGGCCAACTACCGGCCATACGGCTGCATCACGTTGACCGAGCCGGGCCGGACCCTGGCGGCCGAGGTCGTGCGAAAGCACAATATCCTCAAGTCGTTCTTCGTCAACGTGCTTGGGGTGGACGCGGACGTTGCCCAGCAGGCGGCCTGCAAGGCAGAGCACGCGCTGGGTCCGGAGATCATCGGACGCCTGCTGAGTTTCATCAAGTACGTGACGGAAAGCCACCGCAACGGCCGCGATGTAGCCGAGGAGTTCCGTCAGTTCCACAAGAGCAGATCGGGCGCCAAGGCCCGCAAGGCACAGGCATGAGTCAGAGCATTGGAGTGCAGGAGAAACAGACGCGACCCTTGTCGACGGCCAAGGCCGGCGAGCGCGTGCGCCTCGTTCGGATCGACGCCGGACGGGGGCTCAACAACCGCCTGGCGTCCATGGGGCTGGTGCCCAACGCGGAACTGAGGGTCGTCAGCAACGGACATCCCGGGCCGTTCGTGCTGATTGTCAAAGAGGCCAAAGTCGTTCTGGGCAGGGGAGTTGCTCAGAAGATTCTCGTCAAGTAACGGGACAAAGGAGTCCTCTTTTTTTGTGCATATAGTTCGGTGCCCCTAACTTTTTGCGGGCCCGACTTGGAGATTCAGGCAGTGTCTATGAAGTCCATCACAGTGGCGCTGGCGGGCAATCCGAACAGCGGAAAGACCAGCGTGTTCAACATGCTCACCGGCGCACACCAGCACGTGGGCAACTACCCCGGCGTGACCGTCGAGAAGAAGGAGGGCCAGTGCATCCATCGCGACTGGCGCATCACGTTCGTCGATCTGCCCGGCACGTACAGCCTGACAGCTTACTCGGCCGAGGAGCTGATTGCCCGCAACCACATTCAGGAAGACCGGCCCGATGTCGTGGTGGACGTCATCGACGCCAGCAATCTGGAACGCAACCTGTACCTCGCCACGCAGATCATGGAGATGGACGTGCCCATGGTGCTGGCCTTCAACATGAGCGACCTGGCCGAACGACGCGGTTTGAAGTTCGACCTGGATCAGTTATCGCGACTGTTGGAGATGCGGATCGTCCCGACGGTTGGCAACAAGAGCCAGGGCCGGACCGAATTGCTGGATGCCATCGTCGAGACCGCCGGCGCCGAGCGCCGGGAACGAATCCATCGGGTCACCTATGGCCAGGAGATCGAAGACAAGCTGCTTCAGATCCAGCAAGCCCTCGACCGGACCGACGGCGACGTGGTCGCCAGGTATGGCCGGCGATGGCTGGCGATCAAGCTGCTCGAGCAGGATGAGGACGTCATGTCCAAGGTCCATGACCAGAAGGTCCTGGAGGTCGTCGGTCGAGGCGTCGTCCACCTGCGCACCATCCTGGGGGATGAGCCCGAGATCATCATGGCCGACCGGCGGTACGGGTTCATTTCGGGCGCCTGCCAGGAGACGATCCAGAATTCGGTCGAGCGGCGTCACGACATCAGTGACACGATCGACGCGGTGGTGACCAGCCGCGTTCTGGGGCTGCCGATCTTCCTGCTGCTGATGTACGTGGTCTTCTTCCTGACCTTCAAGATCGGAAGCTACCCGATGGGTTGGCTGGAGACTTTCTTTGGGATGCTGGCGGACGCGATCACAAGCCATTGGTCGGACGGCCATGTGGAGTGGCTGCGTTCGCTGCTGGTCGACGGCGTCATCGGCGGCGTGGGCGGCGTGCTGGTGTTCCTGCCCAACATCCTGCTGCTGTTCATGGCCATTGCGCTGCTGGAGGACACGGGCTACATGGCCCGTGCGGCGTTCGTGATGGACCGGATCATGCACAAGATCGGCCTGCACGGCAAGAGCTTCATTCCGATGCTGATCGGGTTCGGCTGTTCCGTGCCGGCGATCATGGCCGCTCGCATCCTCGACAACCGCCGCAACCAGTTGACGACGATCATGGTGATCCCGCTGATGAGCTGCGGCGCCCGGCTGACGATATACGCCCTGTTCATCCCGGCGTTCTTCCCGCCGCACTGGCAGGGACCCATGCTCTGGCTGATCTACCTCATCGGGATCGCGCTGGGGATCGTCGCCGCCAAGGTGCTGCGATTGACCGTCTTTCGCGGCGAGACGATGCCGTTCGTCATGGAGCTGCCGCCGTACCGAATGCCCACCAGCAAGGGGGTGCTCGTACACACTTGGCAGCGCGGATGGCTCTACATCCGCAAGGCGGGCACCGTGATTCTTGCGGTGTCGATCGCGCTGTGGTTTGCCATGAACTTCCCGAAACCGCCGGCGGACCGGCTCGAAGGGCGGAGCGCACAGGAGGCCCGCCAGGAAGGTCTGTGGTATTCGACGGTCGGACGCGTGGGTTTGGCCGTCGAGCCGCTCCTGCGGCCGCTCGGTTTCGACTGGAGGATCGGCACGGCCCTGATCGGCTCAGTGGCGGCCAAGGAGCTGTTCGTCTCGCAATTGGGGATCATCTACGCGGTCGAGAGTCCCGACGAGGAGGCGCCAAGCCTGCGCGAGCAGCTTCGAGCCGACTACACACCTCTGGTGGGCTTCTGCGTGATGCTGTTCTGCCTGGTCAGCGCCCCCTGCATCGCCACGGTGGCGATGACGCGGCAAGAGACAAACTCGTGGGGCTGGGCCCTGTTCCAGTTCTTCGGCCTGACCGCCCTGGCCTACGTGTTGACCCTGCTGGTCTATCAGGTTGGGCGGCTCTGGCTGTAGCCGTGTGCAAAAAAATCTCACCACCGCCGGAGATTTCTGCTTGACAGAGTTTTGTATGGCTAATAATATTAGGAGTACCTAAAGTAAGGGCATGGAAAGACGGATGACGTTCGAATCTGCCAAATCGCTGAGTCCGAGCCTGGAAGACTACTTGCAGGCGATCTTCTGGACGGTTGCCGCCAAGGGAACCGCCCGAGCGAAGGACATCGCCAGGCAATTGGAGGTCAAGGCCTCGTCCGTCACCGGAGCACTACAGGCATTGGCACAGAAGCAGTACGTTCACTACCAGCCTTACGAGGCGGTCACGCTGACGGCGGAGGGCTTTGATGAGGCGACGCGGGTTGTGCAGCGGCACTCGATCGTTCGCGAGTTCTTCGCCGGAGTCCTGAGGCTGAACGATGCGGCGGCTGAGGAGAAGGCCTGCCGGATGGAGCACTGTCTCGGAGCGGATGTGACGGACCGTCTGGCGGCACTAACGGAGTTCGTGAGGACCCGCCCGGAGGTGGGGGAGGGACTCTCGCGATTGCTCGCCGAACAGTGTCGTGTTGCGGATACGCCGGGTCGGGTGCAGGGGAAGTCTGTCACGGTGGCCGACCTGCGGCCCGGCCAGAAGGCGGCGATCGTTGCCGTGCGGTCCGAAGGGGCCCTCGCCAGGCGGTTGGTTGACATGGGATTGGGTCGCGGCGCCTTGGTGGAAGTTGAAGGGATCGCCCCGGCGGGTGATCCGATCCGTATCAGGATTCGCGGGTATCGCCTGGCCCTGCGTAGAAGCGAAGCGGCGGCGATCTCGGTGGTGGGAAGATAAGGGGCTTGTTTTTTTTGCGGTCATAGTTAGGAATGGCTAACTTTCGGGCGTTAAGGGGATGGTGTGGAACGATTGGTCTCTGACGAGCAGAGTGAGGTTTTGAGCCGGAATCAGATCAGCGCCAACTGTATCGACTCGCAGGCCATTCTCGGCGACCGGGATGAAGTGCTCATTCGGCACGGAGATCAGGTGTATCGATTGAGGAAGACCCGGCATGGAAAACTGATCCTGAACAAGTAGAGCAATCACAGGACGTATACGCATCGCGACCGAGCCAGCCGCGCGCCAGCCAGGGAGCAGATGAGACCTTTGTCCAGCGAGGTCTTGCCTGCTCCTTTTGTTTTGGCCTCGGGAGGTCCGGCATCGTGGAAATGGAAACACACAGAGTGGATTGACGGAAAGGAAGAACAGATGAAGGACACAGAATCTCAGGAAGTGACGTCGGCGAAAACATGTTCCTGCTCCGGGCAGTGCACGGACTGCCAATGCAAGAAGACTAGGGAGAATCAGAGCATGTCGAGGCCGGTCCCGTTCTCGGCTGTCACGGTCATGATCTGGCTGCTCGTTTTGTGTGTTGCGGCATGGGGCCAGTCCAATGGTCCCGGCGCGACCTCGAAGAGTGGAGGCCCCGGCCTGCTCATCGTCGCGCACGGGTCGCCCGCTAAGGTCTGGAACCAGCAGGTTCTCGAACAAGAGCAGAAGGTGCGTGCGGGGTTCGGCGACGACAGTCCCTTCGCCGAGATCAAAGTGGTGTTCATGGAGTTTGCCGAGCCGAACGTGGCCGACGGCCTGTGCGCCCTCGAAAAAGCCGGTTGCAGCCGCATTGTGGCAGTGCCTCTGCTGATTGCACCGTCGTCCCATTCCCATTGGGACATCCCGGCGTTGCTGGGAACATACAGCGATCCTGAGGTCGAAAAGGCCCTTCGGGATGAGGGGGCGCGCCTGGTTCGCACCGAGGTGCCCGTGACAGTGACGACGACCCTGGACAAGAGCGATGTGATCGAGCGGATCATGCTCAAGCGCGTTCGCCAGCTGAGCCGTGACCCAAAGCGGGAGGCGGTCGTGCTGCTGGCGCATGGAAGTGAGGCGATCCCTCCGGCGTGGGACCGCTTCATGAGACGCACCGTGACGTACCTCTGCGGGCAGACCGGCATCAGCTATGGGGATTGGGCCGCCGTCGGCGTCGGACAGGAGTACAGCCGGGCGGCTGCCGCGATGCAGGAGGCGGCGCGACACAAGGATCGCGTGATTGTCGTCGGCGCGTATCTGTCTATGGGCGTCACCCGAATGCACGGTCGGTGGATGGCGCGTTTCAACGAACCGGGGGGCGAGATGCCGGGAATGGAGAACCCGTTACAGGGGTTGAATCTGGAACTGGCGGAGCAGGGACTGCTGCCCGACGAGCTGGTGACACAGTGGATCGTGGACACCGCCCGAAGTGAAGTGCAGCGGCATCCGTGAGGCAACGAGAGCGGAAGAAAGGAAGAAAGGAGGGCAAATGTGCCCAGAGCATAAAGCGAAGCGTGGTTTCACATTGGTCGAGCTGCTCGTGGTGATTTCCATCGTGGCAGTTCTCATGGCCGTTCTGTTGCCCGGTCTGCGGGCGGCTAAGGAGCGCGCCCAGCGGATCGTATGCGCGTCGCAACTGCGGCAACTGGCGATGGCCCACACGATGTATCAGCAGAGTCACGAAGGATGGATCGTGCCGGCCACACAGAACCTGGGTGTGGAGGAGTACTGGTACAACACACTCGGTCCGTACTTCGAGCACCGTAACGTGGGTCACGCCAAGGAGCATCCGGACGACATCGGGCGGGACATCCTGCGGTGCCCGCTGGACAAGGCGGCGTATCCGGAGATGCTCAATCCCCATTGCGTCGATAATCCCGAAGGCTGGCTTTCCTATGCCCTGAACAGCCAGCCGACGCGTCACGTCAGCAGCCGGACGAAGAAATACGCCGGCGCCGGCGGCAACAGGATCACCCAACTGCGCCGCCCGGCCGAAGTGATGCTGCACTGTGATTTTGCCTACCGCGCGTGGGTGTGCGATGCGGTGGCTCTGACGCGCAACCAATACGCCTCCGAGCCCGGCGCGCATTTCGACGAGATGCCCGGTTATCCCGAGCAAAACAAGACCGTGCAGGTCGCGTATCGCCACGCGCAACGGATGAACATGCTTTGGGTCGATGGACACGCATCCTTGCTGGAAGGACCGATCCCTTCCGCTCGCGAGAAGCCGGCATTCTGGGGAGCGGTCTACGAGGGGCTTGAGGGCGGGGATGTGGTTGGAGGGCAATAGCGTCCGGTGCAGCGAAGAGAAGAAGGAAGGAGTGCGAAATGGAGCTGTGACGTGAGGTACAGTTTGCGCGCGTGGCACCGTGAGAACATCAGTCTTGGTCAGGATGGAAGGAGTGAATCGATGCGAGTGAAACGATACTGGGTGTTGGCTATTCTGCTGGTTGTTGCGTTGACCGGACCGGCTTGGGCGGTGACGGTGACTTTGACGTACGATGATTCGTGTACGGCTATGGCTTCGCTGTCGGACGATGATGGCGACGGCTACTCGGTCGTTCAGATGGGCCACGGCGGCGTGCCCTCGAAGCCCTACATTAGCACGCCGTTCCCGGCGGCCGGGACGTATACTCACGATCGCCGGGCGATCGCGGAGTTCTCGCTGAATCCATTGCGTTGGGTCTCGACGGAGCCGAACGCCCTGCAGTCGGCGGTCCTGCGGTTCTATTTCGATGATGTCATCTATCCGGGCCTGTCTCCGAAGCCCTGGACGACGCAGGACTTCACGCTTGAGCTTTACGGCGAGACGGCGGATGGCATTGTCGATGGCAGCGATGCTAACGATCTCGATTCCGCCTCGCCAGGTGTCGAAAGTGACGACTGGGCCGGCAAGGTCCTCCAGAGCTGGCGCTTCGTGGCCGGAGCAGAAGGCCCGTTCACGCCGGGACAGGCGGTTGTCGGGGTGTATGGCCCGGACGAACCCTACCCGGCACGGTTCGGCGATGATGAGTTGATGATCTACGGCATGATCGGCTTTAAAGTGGACGTGACGAGCCTCGTGGCCAAAATGATAGTGGACCCCAACGTGCGCTATCTCGGTTTCCGTTGGATCTCGAACACGCCGGATGGCTACTGGACCAGCATGGACCCTGCCGGACATTTGCCCACGCTGATCGTTGAGATGACGGCATCCGAGCCCCTGCGGTTCAGCCTGACATCGTCCGACACCGGCCCGGTCACGGGCGACCAGCACAGCGGTCGAGCTTATCACGTCTTCAACGACCCGAACGACGAGGCGGTCTACCTGACGGCTCGCGAATGGACCGGCAGCCACAGCCCCGAGCTGAAGGTGACCTGGCCGATTCCCGACGGCATCCTCGAATGGGATGTCTTTACCGACCCCAATTGCGCCTCGGAACGTCCCGAGGCGATCACCTATGCCGCGGATGGAAGCGCACTGTACGTCTACTGGAACGCGATCCACGAAGAATATGCCCTGATCGCCGACGAGAACGATGCGCCCGAAGGATTCGAAAAGGTCTACTACGAGGAGTGGTCGAGCGATCTGCCGCTGAGCTTGGGCAACTACGGACGCGTTCCCGGCGCGGCAGCCGATGTGCAGCATGCCCTTCTGACGGAGTTCAAGATGGAGCGGCCTTCGTGGTATGGACTCGACCCCAACCATCTGATCTCGGCGCATATCGAGCTGACGATCGATCGGGTGGTGGACATGTCACTGAGCGGCAACAACATGGCCCTGTTGCCCAGCGTGCTGTACGTCAACTGCTTTGCGGGCGACGGCGTTGTCGGGCGTTTCGAGAATGCCCAGGCCGATTTCGAGCGGATCGACCACGAGGCGGCCGACGTGGCGGTCTGGCTGACGATGGACGGCGCCGCCGACGGGACACCGATTACGGACTTCGCGTTGTCGTGGTTCAGGCTCGTCGATCCGGGCCTGAGCGAGCCATATACGCTGTTGATCGACGTCACCGAGTCGGTTCGGCAGTTGCTCGCGGATGAAGCAGCGTTCTCGGGTTTCGCGCTTTCGTGCTCGCCCGACGGCGAATTCTGTATGGCCAGCGTGGACCTGGTCGACGACGTCCGTGGCAAGGCTTATCTGCCGGCCTTGGTGTTGGAGACTTCGCTCCAATAGCCTGTCCCGCAAGCGAGGCTGCTACGACGGCGCCGGGACCAACTTCGCGGCAGGTTTGGTCTGGCCGCGTGGCGGCCTCGCGGCATGGGACCACAGACGCGGACGCCGTGTGTGTCGTCGGACGGCCGGGACTGCGGAGGGATCTTCTGTGACGGATGTGTCGGTTGTGAGGTCTGGGTCTTGTGGAGCCTGCTTCGGCTGTGTGGCTTTTTCGCTGTTGATCGCGACAAGCAGGGCGCCCGCTGCGGCGCCGGACGAATAGCTCAACGCCAGGAACCAGTTATTCGTCCGGATGAAATTCGACAGTACCCACAATCCCAAGAGATTTTCGATAAAGACAATCGAGACGAGAACGACCTTCTCCCCGCGGGCACATGCCAGCGTACGACGCAAAGCGAGATACCACTCGCCACATCCTACGATCAGAAACAGAAGCATGCTCGACAGGAGGCTCATATTCGTCTTCGTTGATCGCGTCCGAGAAGGTCGGTCGTTCCGGTTTCACGTTCATCTTGTGCTGATCCGTGGGGATGGTATGGCCGCAATGTCCCGAGACTGTCCGGCCCCGGTTCTCATTCTTCCAGCATTGCCTCCAGTACCGTCCTGTTACTATACGCTGGCCGATGCAGATTGGTTCTCTGAGGTGCGCGAACGCGTCGCAACTGACGCATTTGTCAGCATTTACGTTCTATTTTGTAGGCGAGTGTGCCCGGAGGTCAGCGGCGCATCTGTTCGGCTCGCAACCACTGGACGAAGCGGGCCAGGCCGGTGGCGATGTGCGTGGAGGGATTGTAGCCCAGTTCACGCTGGGCCTTGGCGACGTCGGCGTAGGTTTGATCGACGTCGCCGGGCTGGGTGGGCAGATGGTTCCGGATGGCCTTCTTGCCGAGGGCCTTCTCGATCTCGACGATCAGGTCGCTGACGCAGATGGGACGCGACTCTCCGAGGTTGTAGATGTGATAGCCCGCGCATTTGTCGATGGCGGCGACGACGCCGTTGATGATGTCGTCGATGTAGGTGAAGTCGCGCCGCATCGTGCCGTCGCCGTAAATCGGGATGGGCTTGCCCGCCTCGATGAGCCGGGCGAACTTGTGGATGGCCAGGTCGGGACGCTGCCGGGGACCATAGACGGTGAAAAAACGCAGACAGGTCATGCCGATGCCGTAGAGATGGTGGTATGTGTGACAGATCAGCTCGCCTGCCTTCTTGGTCGCGGCGTAGGGCGAGATCGGGAAATCGACGTTGTCGGACTCCGAGAACGGGACCTTCTTGTTGTTACCGTAGACGCTCGAACTCGACGCGAAGACGAACTTCTTGATGTGGCGGGTGCGCGCGATCTCCAGCAGAACCACCGTTCCGTTGATGTTGACGTCGCTGTAGAGGGCCGGCTGCTCGATCGAGGGACGCACGCCGGCCCGCGCCGCCAGGTGCACGATCACGTCAACGTCGCCTTCGATGGCCTGCTCCATAGCCGCCTGGTCGCGGATGTCCGCCTCGATAAGACGAAAGCTCGGATGCGAAAGAGCCCCGGCGATATTGCGCCGCTTGATCTGCGGATCATAGAACGTGTCAAAGCTGTCGATGCCGATGACGGCGTGACCTTCCTGGAGCAGACGTTCGGTCAGATGCGAGCCGATGAACCCCGCCGCGCCGGTGACCACTGCTTTCATGTCCTTACTCCCCTCTGTGCGTCGTCGATGGATGTGACCAGTCTGGCGCGATCTCAGAGCGTCTGCGCCAGTCGCTTGATGTATTGCACCATGTCCTCGGCCATGTCCTGGCGTTTCAACGCAAATTCGATGTTGGTTCGGATGAAGCCGTCTTTGTTGCCGATGTCACAGCGTCGCCCGTCGAGCTTCAATCCGTATATGGGGCGCCGTCGGACCAGGGCCCGCAGGGCGTCGGTCAGTTGAATCTCACCGCCCCGGTCGGGTCCGGTTGTCCCGATGAGGCCGAAGATGTCCGCCGTCAGCAGGTAGCGTCCGGCGATGGCCAGGTTCGACGGCGCCTCGGCGGCGCTGGGCTTCTCGACGAAGTCGCGAATCCGATAGACGCCCGGGCGGATCTCGTCGCCGTCGATGATGCCGTACAGGTGAACCTTCCTGGGCTCGACCTCCTCGACCAGGATGACCGGCGCCTGGAGCTCCTCGTAAAGCTCGACGAGCTGGCCGGCCGCCGGTTTCGGCGCGTCGATCAGCGTGTCACCCAGCAGGACGACGAACGGCTCGTCGTGAACGTGGTGCCGGGCGCAGTAGACCGCGTCGCCGAGACCTCTCATTTCCTTCTGCCAGACGAAATGGATCTCCGCCAGTTCGGAGATTCGCCGCATCGCGTCGAGTTCGTCCGTCTTGCCCTTGGCCAGAAGCTGCGCTTCAAGCTGGAAGCTGCGATCGAAGTGCTCTTCGATGGAGCGCTTGCCCTTGCCGATGATCATCAGCAGGTCTGAGATTCCCGCTGCAACCGCTTCCTCGACTACGTACTGGATCACGGGCGTGTCGACGATGGGCAGCATCTCCTTCGGCTGGCTCTTGGTCGCCGGCAGGAATCGCGTCCCGAATCCTGCCGCCGGAATGACGGCCTTGCGTATCATGTTCGCGCCTTCGCCTCCGGGCTGAAGACCTTCGGTTTGATGACGCTGATGTTCAGCTTGCCTAATCGCTTGCGCAGCTCGGCGAACATCCGCTCGTCTTTGTACGTCCCTACGATGGCGCCGCCGGAACCGGTGAATTTTGCACTGGCACCGGTCGAGCGGGCCGCCTCCACCATCCGGAGATTGTCCTCGCTGATCTTGTAGATCTGCCGCCGGCGGTCGAAGTTGGCGTCGAGAAGCTCGCCGACCTGGTCGGTCTGGCCGTTGAGCAGACACTGGCGGACCTTGTCCGTCAGATGGGCCCAGAACCGCATGGCATTGACGACCTTGCGCTCGCCCTGTTCGAAGCGAACGCGGATATTGTGGTGGAATTTCTCGGTCGGCTCGCTGAAATCGTCGCGATAGGCAACGTAAAGGCGGGGCAGCAAGGCCGGGTCGAGCGGCATGTAGTTGCCGTAGCCCTGTCGCGTCATGATCTCCTCGGCGAAATCCATGTACACGAGGCCCTCGTAGACCTGAATGACGCGGTCCTGGAGACCGGCGGGGATGTGCAGCTCGTTCTTCTCGGCCGCCAGCACGAGGTTGGCCTGGACGTACTTGGGGATGCTGACGCCGTAGAAGGCCATCAGGGCGCGGAGGCAGGCGGTGATGATCGCGCTGGAGCCGGCCAGTCCCACGCCATGCGGGATGTCGGAGCAGTAGCGGATCGTGAAGTTCTTATCGTGCAGGGCGATCTGGTTGTCCTGGCAGTAATCGTAGAAGGTCTTGATGGTGGCCTTCAACAGGCGGATGCCGCCGTAGTAGCCGTGCAGGCGAACGTCGCGCACGATGTCCGCGATGTTGTTGAAGCAAGAATGGTCTTTCTGGCTGGGCAGGATTTCCAGCTCCGGCGTTTCGTACAGGACCACCTCGGCCCGGAAGTTGCTGAAGACGAACGAGATGGTCTTGCCGAAGTAGCCGTCCGACGGGTTTCCGACCAGGCCCGCTCTCGGATAGGCATGTGTGCGGATGATCACAGCATTCACCTCGCGAAAGCTTCTCAATGTGCCACGCACATCACCTGCACCGGCGATCCGCGACTTCTCGGATGTTCGCAGGGCATCGCATTCGGTTCCCGGTTCCGGCGCGCGTTATCAGACAGACGGCTGAGCGCGGCGTCCCTCGACCGGCTCGATCATGTCGACATCGATCTCGACGCTCGCGGCCTGGCCCAGCATGTCGATCTGGAGCACCAGACGGGTGTTGCCGCGGTTCTGGACGACGATGCCCTCCAGTCCGAGCAGCGGACCGGCGATGACGCGGCACCACTGACCCTTCTCGATGTACTTGTGAGGCACCAACGGAGCGCCGGCGCTGATCGCCTGCTCGATGCGGGCCAGCTCGTTGAGGAAGGTCTTCTGGTCCACCACCTCCAGCAGGTTGGCCACGCGGTTGGTCTTGAGCAGCTCGATCCGGTCATTTTCGCGGCCACAGAAGAACAGGTAGCCAGTGAACAGGGGCAGCATCGACTTGAACGTGCGATGGCTCCTCCGGCTGACCTTCAGCGTCATGGGCAGAAAGTAACTGATGTTCTTGGCCATCAGGTCGTGGGCCAGGACCTTCTCGTTTCGACTCTTGGTATGCGCGACCCACCAGAGGCCCTCGAAGGTCCGGATGGACTCCACCGGTGGCCAGAGGATGGGGGGATTCTCATTGATCTTGAGCAATTTCGCTCTCCGAAACCATTCGAAGCCGATCGCGGTCCGTCCGGCCAAGCCTTCCGGGCGATTCGGCGGGTCTACAACGTCTAAACCAGCGTCCGATTCTGGTCGATTCATAATATGGCGCCGAGTCTATAACGGTTCGCAGGGGTTGTCAAAGAAATCGGCGAACGACTCGGCGGATTGACGGTCCGCCGGACGCGATGTACGATTGAGCGGCGTGCTTACAGCCTGCTGCCGGAGCCTTAGGAGCGACGATGCGCAAAGCCGGGAAGGGCAAATCCGATCGCCACGCCAAAAGCGACGTGGCGGTGCTGTTTACCTGCATCGGCCGCCGGGTGTCGCTGCTGAACGCCTTTCGCCGGGCCGCCCGGCGACTGAAGTGCCGCATCCGCTTCTGCGGGACGGATGTCACGATGCTCAGCCCGGCGCTGCAATGTTGCGACGAGGCCTTTCTTGTCGAGCCTACCACGCATCCGCGATACGTGGGCCAACTCCTGTCGATCGTCAGGAATCGCGGGGTCCGATTGGTCGTTCCGACAACGGACCTCGATCTACGAGTCCTTGCGGCGCACCGGTCCCGTTTCGAGCGGTTGGGCTGCCGCGTGCTGGTCAGCGAGCCGGACGTTATCGACATATGTCAGGACAAGAGGCTGACCCGTCGATTCCTCAGACAGAACGGCTTCGACGGCCCGCGCACCTGGAGTCCACGTGCCGCTCTGGAGGCCGACCGGAAAGGGCGGTTGGCATGGCCCTGCCTGCTCAAGCCGTGGGACGGCAGCGCCGCCAAGGGCAACACCATCGCGCGCAACCGCAAGGAGTTGCTCTTCTTCGCCAAGCGGGTCCCGAACGCGATCTGTCAGGAACTCGTCACAGGCACTGAGTACACCTGTGACGTGTATGTTGATTTCGAACAGCGTGTGCGATGCGTCGTCCCGCGCCGGCGTCTCGAAGTGCGCTCGGGCGAGGTCAGCAAGGCCCAGGTCGTCAAGGATGGGCGCGTCATGGAATCGGCGGCCGGGGTGGTCCGCCGGCTCGGCGCCGGTCCGGGCGTCATCACGGTTCAACTGTTCGTGACCGAGAGAAGCACCATCAAGATCCTCGAGGTCAATCCTCGTTTCGGCGGCGGTGCGCCGCTGGCGATCCGGGCGGGAGCGGATTTCCCCAGGTGGATTCTTCAGGAGCTCAGCGGACAGCGGCCCCGCATCGCCTTCGACAGGTTCGAGGATGGCCTCGTGATGCTGCGCTACGACGGCGAGGTCTGGCTCTCCGGGCCCGAAATGTGACAGCGGCGCGACTACAGCATGACCGTCAGGTACTCCGTGTCGCCGCCGAAGGCGACAGCGCCGTCGTAGGCGGCGGGAATCACCAGGCAATCGCCGGCAACGAATTCCACCGGTTCGGCCTGCTGCGACTCTATCGTTCCGCCTCCTGAAAGCACGATCAGCGTTCGCATCCGGCCCCGCGCCAGCAGCAGTTCGGTCCCCTTGCTGCGATGGCCCTTGTCGACCTTGAAGTGCTCGCAGTCCACGAGGCGTCCGACCGTGGTGACCGGGAGCCGGTCGGCGGTGACGTCGAAATGGATGCTCTGGAGCGCCTCGTCGATGTGGAGCTGCCGGGGCCGGCCCGTGTGGTCGACCCGGCCCCAGTCGTAAATGCGATAGGTGGTATCCGAAGGGGTCTGTATCTCGGCGATGAGCAGCCCGCCTCCGATGGCATGGGCGGTTCCCGCCGGAAGGAAGTGGCACTGACCTCGCTCGACCGGGATCTTTGCGAGCAGATCGGCGGTCGTGCTGTTCTCGATGGCCCGGGCGAACTGCTCCGGTGTGACCTTCTCTTTCAGCCCCTTGTAGATCACTGCGCCGGGCTGCGCGTCGATTACATACCAGCATTCGGTCTTGGGCTCGCCCCGGCCCATCCGCCGGCAGGTCTCGGCGTCGGGATGCACCTGCACGCTCAGGATGTCCTGGGCATCGAGCAGCTTGACCAGCAGGGGGAAAGGGCTGGGGAAATCGAATGTCCCGGCGATCTGCTGCGGGTATTCCTGCGTGACATCGGCGACGGTGCGGCCCTCGAATGGTCCATTGGCGATGACGGTCTTGTCGTGCGGCAGGTCCGCCAGTTCCCAGCTCTCTCCGATCTTCGCATCGGCAGGCAAAGGCTTGCCAAAGGCGGTCTGGAGTGTTCGGCCACCCCATATCCGCTCCTTGAAGATCGGCACGCATTTCATCGGGTACGGTTTCATACAAGGCATTCTACCGACGCCGCCAGGGTGTGTCCACGCCGCGAACCAAGCGTCACTTCCCCGAATCGCGCAAAAAAATCGTGCAGAATACGTACATTCCACAATTGACGAAAGTGCGTCTTGCGGTAAGGTGGACCACAACATGTTGCAGGGATGATTCCCGCAAGGCTGTGACGGAGCACGGCGTGCCTGCCTATTCCCCAATCACAGCGAGATGGTTTCGTATTCCGTGCCGGGAGCGTCCAAGGCGGTACCTCTACGGATGAGCGTCGCACCCATGGATGGAGGGCGATGTGATGACAGAACGGTTGGTCTCAGGGAGGAGACTGGATGAAAAGGCCGGGTGCCATTTCTATGGGTTTGCTGGTGGTCTGTGCCGCAGCGTCCTCTGTGCGCGCGATCACGATCAACCCGACGTTTGAGGGTTTCGATGCTGCCCAGCAGGACGTGATCCAGGTGGCGATCAACCGATGGATCACCATGTTCGGCGGTCATGCGATCGATATTGTCTTTGCCACGAGCACGGACGTCTCTCTGGCGACCACGAGCGGCTGGAGCACCGATGAGCTGGGTCGCCCAGTGCGTGCGACGATCCATGTCAATACGGCCGGGTACAACTGGACGATGGGCGATCCTGCCGGCGGCCAGATTGATGCCATGCGGGGCATGATGCACGAGATCGCGCATGCCATTGGCTGGACCGTCGCCCTCGACCGCTACGCCGCCAACGTCGTCAGCGTGGGCGGGAATCGCTTCTACGACCTGGACCACGACGGGGCCTTCCGCGCCGACACGGACTTCGACCTGATCGACGTGAGCTGGCAGGGGACCCATGCTCCCGACGGTTCGCGCGATCTGATGCAAGCCTACGCACCGAGAGGGGTGCGTCTTTGTCCGACGTACCAACACGCCGGGGTGCTGACAGACGCCTTTAACTACAGCGTCATGCTCGACGGTCTTGGCGGTGCCGCCGGATATGGCGACGCGGCCCTGGGACGCACGGACGACGGATCTTCCGGCCTCCTGGATCTGCCGTTTCAGATCAACCTCTTCGGCGCCAAGTACGATTCGTTCTTTGTCAACAACAACGGCAACGTCTCCTTCGAGACGGCTGTATCGGAATCCACGCCTCAGGCTTTCCCGGTCGCCGGTCAGCCGATGATCGCGCCCTACTGGGCCGACGTCGATACGCGCAGCGAGAACGGCGGCGCCGTTTACGTCGCGTCGCCCGGTTCGGACGCGGTCGTCGTGACCTGGGACGGCGTCGGCTGTTTCGACCAGCACACGGACCTGAGCAACGATTTTCAGATGGTGCTCCGCAACCGCGACGACGTCGCGCCGGGGGACTTCGACATTGAGTTTCGCTATGGGCAGCTCCAGTGGACGACCGGCGACGCCAGCGGAGGCGTCGGGGGTCCCGGCGGCACGGCCGCCCAGGCGGGTTATGACGCCGGCGATGGGAAACACTACCTCATCCTGCCCGGCTCCGGCACCGCGGCGGTCCTGGACCTGGCGAACCTGACCAACACCCCGTCTAATGTGTCGATCAACGGGCTGTGGGTGTTTCCCGTCCGCAACGGCTATCTGCCGGGCACGGTTGCATACAATCCGCTGGCCCCGGTGATGGTCAACAACGGCTGGCAATTCGATTTCCACATCGGCAACGTTGGCGACGCGGTCTTTGTCAGTTCACCGCTGGCCATCGGCTATGACTACTTCGTGGACTTCGGCGCCAATGTCCTGTCGGTCCAACTGCCGAGGTTTGCCGATGGTCTTTACGACCTTTGGTTGTGGAACGACACCTTTGGCTCGTGGGAGGACGCCGGTTTCGATCTGATGGCCGGCGACCTCTACAGTTTCGGCGGCGAGGGAGTTAACGCGTTCCGCCTGCTGGCTACCGAAGCGGGCCTGCGCTGGAGCTCTGCCGAGATGAGCGATTTCGTCACGGGCCTGTGGTTCACGTCAACGGGACTGGTTTCCATGCGGCAGGTGCCGATCGCACCGGGCGCCGGTGCTCTTGCGGTCGTGCCCTTGCCCGGAGCGCTGGGGTTGTCTGCGATTGGCCTGCTGGGTCTGATCGTCGCGCGGAGACGCCGCATCCTGTAGCGATTCTGACGCTATTGCAGGTAGTCGAGAATCCCTGTGGCAATTGCGGCGGCCAGTTTGTCCTGGAAGGCGCTGTCTTGCAGCCGCAGGGCGTCCTGGCGGTTGGAGAGATACCCCATCTCCACGAGCACCGCCGGTCCCCGACTCGTTCTCAGCACCCGGTAATCCTCGCGGCGGACGCCCCGGTTCTCCAGGCCCGTGGTGGCCATCGCGCGCGATATATCTCGGGCAGCACGCTGGGAATCGGCAGATGCGGCGTTGGCGATGTAGACCGTGAAGCCCTGAGCCGAGGGACTGGGAGCCGAATCGGCGTGGATGCTCACGAACAAATCGGCGTTGCGTCGGTTGGCGATCTCCGCTCTGGCCTCCAGCTCGGTGTACTCGTTGCGTTGTCGGGTCATGGTTACGCCAAGGCCCCTGCGTTCCAGGATGGCGGCGACCTTCTCGGCGACGTCGTAGTTGATTGTCTTCTCGTGGACTCCCGTGACGGAGGTCGTCCCGGGGTCGTGGGCGCCGTGGCCGGGATCAATCACGATGTTCCCCCGCAGGACGCGGGGCTGCGGGCGCGAAGGCGTTATCGGCGCGCCGAGGTGCGGCCGGATCTGCGAGACCAGCGATTCGGCGACGTAGACGGTCTGCCCGACCTTACGCACCATTCCGACAGAGCCGATGGGCTTTCCGTTGACGAAGAATCGGCCGTCGCTGTGCGTGAAGATCAGGACGGTATTGCCGCCCCCACGCAGGACGACAAAGGCGTCGTCGCGATCCTCGACGCTCAGGCCCAGTTGCCGGGCCAGTTCCTCAACGCTGGTGGTGTGATCTCTGGTGACCACGGCGGGCGCGGTGGTCTGCGGGCCCTGGCAGCCGGCGGCCACCAGGGCGAGAAGGGCCGCAACGATCTCTATCTTCGTCCTTGTTCTCATGTAACCTCTGTTATCGGAGAGGGGCGGTCCATGCATACACATTTTTTCGATTCTACCCGACCGCGACCGTCCTGGGAAGCGCGCAGTGGAACACTTGAAACCGAGGCGGCACTCTTCGGCGTGGTCTGCGAACCCTTCCGGACAGGGGAAACACCACTGTGCGACCAGGAGATGCGTCGAGTGATCCGAGCAGCGTCACCTGATTGCGGCGACCCGCCAGTTCGCGGCCATGCGGGCGAAATCGATCAGGTTCACGGCGCCGTCGCGGTTTGTATCGGCGCGTTCCCAGTAGTCGTTCTGCCTGGCAGCGTCCTGACGAAGCCAGCAGTGCGACAGCGCCGCCATGTCCGCAAGGTCGACGGCATCGTCCACGACGAGATCGCCTGCGAGGGGTTCGACGTTGAAGACGACCGTGAACGGCTCGGATGACTCGTATCGGCCCAGACGATCGTGGAAGCGGTAGGTGATCCAGTGCAGGCTCTCGCCGTCGACGGCCTGATACGACAGGTGCACGTGTCCGTCGCCGCGAAGGGCGTGGATGGCACTGTGGTCGAAGCTCTCGCCGGCGCCGGCGATCGTAAACTGGGGATACTCCTTGTGCACGGCTCGCAGCCCATCCGAGAGGGCATAGCATTCGACGATCAGGCCGAAGTCGAGGTCGGGCTCGCCCGCCGGCGCGCGATTGGGATCGTACGTGTGTCCCGCATTGGCATTGGTGCTCTGGAAAACGTCGAAGCCCGGCTCGCCGATGCGGTAGCCGTAGCTCGAAAAGATGCTCTTCTGTAACGGGTAGAACCAGTTGGCGTGGTCCGTCTCGCCGCTGTCGCGGTACTTCTGTGAGCAGTCCACGAAAAGCTTCGTATCGTCGTCGGTGCCCTCGACGCCGTCGCGGTTGCAGCCGATGAGAAGATGGTCGAGGGGGCAGTCGGCCCGCACGGCCACGCCGTACGACAGACAGATCAATGTCACGACGCTTGTCACAGCGAGTTTCATGCTTCTACTCCAGGCTCACGGATTCTCGGGCCATTTCGGCGCCGCCTCAGGATACCAATAGCAGTCGCCGGGCCAGGTATAGGTCCGCTCGAACGGCAGCCCCTCGGCGTGCCCATCGGCGAAGAGGTAGTGCGACATTCCTTTGTGCCGATCCCATGCGATGGACTGCCGGGCGTATTCGATCGATCCTTCCCACAGATCGGGGTGAATGTGGTCGGCCAGGCGGAAGCTCTCGCTGTCAGGCGCCTCGCTGATCCAGATACAGTGCATCGGCCGCCGGATGTTATTGACGTTGTTGTAGCGGTTCGTGTTCGGCCCATAGCGGAAGTGGACCGGGTCGAGCAGGGCGTTGACCGCGAAGCTCGAGTACCGGGCCTGACGCTGTTCGCTCAGGGGGCGGCTCCAATCGACGAACTCCTTGCCCTTGTCGCTCGGGCAGCGGACCAGAAGCGGCTCCTTGGTGTAGCGGGTCAGGACTCGCAGCCAGTGGTCGTTCGGGTCCTGGCAGTGACAGGAGCTGGGAGGCAGTCGATACTCCGAGTCGATCAGGTACGCCTGGAGCGCGACACCCATCTGCCGCATGTTGCTCAGGCAGGCGATCTTGCGCGCCTGCTCGCGGGCGCGGTGCAACGACGGCAACAGGATCCCCATCAGCAGCGCGATAATCGCAATGACCACGAGCAGCTCGATCAGCGTGAACCCTCGCCCCACGAGGGGATTGGATCGGGGGCGTCTGCGGACGCCCCCGATCCCTTCCTGCGCCAATCGGCTGGGAGATGATTCCCTTCGCATAGCCATCTCCCTGTCTTGTGGCCTAATCGTCATGATCGTGGTCATGATTATGGTGCTCCGCCTCGTCGCCATGATAGATGCCGGATCGGCCCCAGTTCTCCACGAGAATCTCCAGGTCATGGACGTCCACCACGCCGTCGCCGTTGAGATCGCCGGCAATCGGTTGGACCACCGCCCGGGCGAATCGCAGGACGAAGTCGGCCGAACGCTGATAGAGCCCGCCGGCGTCGTGGGCCGACACGACGACATAGACCTCTTCGTCCTGTTCGTCGAGCCAGAAGTAGAAGCCCATGTGGTCGTGGAAGCCCCACGCGTTGACGTCGGCCATCCACCGCTTGTTCAGTGCACAGACCTCGCCATCGGTTTGCAGCACGGGCGTATCGTCGGGCCGCAGCATGAAGAAGTCGTCTTCCGCCAGGTTGGGGCTGACCCGCTCGCGTCGGATGTAGATGTCCCATGCCGGAATCGCAGCCTCATCGGTGCTCTCCAGGTTCCATGCCCCCTGCGGACCATGAGCAGAATGCCAGCCGTCCACGTGCTCCAGCCCGTTCGGGTCGCCATAGCCGTTGGCCTTGGTGTAATGGAAGGCGCATGTGTACAGGACCTTGGCGGGCTCGTCGGGTTTGGTGATGTGCTGCCCCTCTTCGAGCACGGGACTGAGCACGAGGAATGGCGTGCCGTCGGTCTGGGTCCAGTTCGGCCAACCCGGCGTGGCGCAGGCGTGGGCCGCCGGCAGGGAGAAGAACCAGAGCTTGTCGTTGTCCATCGGGTCCGGATCGACGGACCCCTCTCCCGGCCGACCCCAGTCGGCGGGCCGCCAGGTTGGGTTGATGCCGATGTGTGTGTGCGCCACGGCGCACTCGGCCGCGGCGCTGCGTGGCCAAGCCGCAAGGATTGACCCGCACAGCAGCAGGCCAAGCAGGGCCAATGTGCCCTTATGCATCATCATATTCACTCCTCTGTGTAAGCAACGGGTGACATCGCCGTCTCTTCGGCGAATCAGGTTGGTTCGGGATAACGCTGCGCCGGCGCAGCAGGTGCCCCGTTCAGCACGGGCGAATGTGATTTGCAATGCGGCGCAGGCGGTGTTAGACAGGGGGAGCGCGGGCGCCGAGGATCATCGCCGTGGTCTGAGGCGGAGCTGTGTCGAGGCAGCCCTCGAGAAGCTGCCCGGCCCGATCGATCTCGACGTGCGCCGGCTCGATTCGGACGGTGAAGTCCTTCATGGCAACGAGAAGCTGCTGACAGAGAGAGCAGTGTTCGGAGTTGTGGCGCAGCGGGTCCTCGTCATGGTCGTGAGCCAGGTGCAGGTGCAGAAACAGCACAAGACCCAAAGTCATCGCCAGGAAGCACCCGGTCGCCAGAATCAGAACGGTATGTCGCACCAGCGACCTCACGTCGTCGCGCTCCTATGCGCAGGCAGGGCAAAGCCCTTCCAGCCGCACCTGTTGATGTTGAATCACGAATCCCTTGTAGAATCTCGGCGCCATCGGCATCGAGAAGTCCTTCAGGCAGTGCGTCGTCCCGCAGTTCGAGCAGGTGAAGTGCGGGTGGCATTGTCTGTCAGTACAGTGATGGGCCAGTTCGAAGTGCCAGGCCCGCTCCTGCATGAACGCGCGATGGACCAGCCCTGCATCGACCAGAGATTCGAGGGTTCGATAGATCGTCACCTTGTTTCGCCCTCCGTCGGGCAACCGCTCGGCAATCTGATCCTGCCGCAGAGGCCCGACTGCCTCGAACAGCACCTTCAGGACCGCGACGCGCGCCTCCGTGCGGTACAACTGCGCCTGCTTGAGCATTCCGCAGCATCTCTCATCAAGACCGATGCTCATGTGCAGCCTCCGGCTCGGCGGCGCCATGTACGTGCAACGGCGCGGACTTGACGAACAGCAGTGGGAAGACGATATCGCTGAAGCAGCACGGTAGCCAGACCGAGATGAAGAGCACCACGAACACGCCCACGAGCATTGTGGCGGTCAGTTCCGCGTGGGTGTTCATCAGCATGTGGAAGGAAGAGGCCCAAGTGCTGACCAGAACGTGGGCGGCGTGCGGAAATTTGGTTCGCGGCCAGAAGTACGCGACGAGAATTCCCACAAATGCGGCGGGATTTACGACGTACCAGTCTTCGATGAAGCCCAGATGCAGTCTCGGGCGGACGGCGCCGCCGGCCTCGTCCGAATGGGCCTCGTGCCCGGCCGTCCCGTGATCATGCGCCTCCCCGGTTTCTTCATGGTCGTGAAGGTCTGCGTGGCTCGGCACGGCCACTCCCAGGATGCTCTCACCGAAGAACGGCAAGATGCAGTCGCTTAACGTCGCGACCCCGACGGCCCCGAAGTAGCCGATCACCACCAGCTTCACCAAACTGACCTTCTTCTCGTAAATCTTGAATAGAGAAGCGGTTACGATGGCGGACAGGACAACGTGAGCCGGGTGGAACACCTGGAAGAGGCGGTGGTTGACCGCCTCGCCGGCGTTGTGGAACAGGAGCATGCAGACAATCCCTGTGGCCGCTCCGAATAGCGTAAACGGGGCATGATGTCTCAGTTCGGTGCCGATCGCCGCGATTCTTGTCTGCATGAACAACCGCCTCCTGACAGTCCGGTATTGTAGCTCTATCGTCTCTTCGAACGATCATTATAGTCGGTTCGTCAGAAAATGCAACTTAGTTGCATATTTTTAGAGGCCGATTTGTTTCGTAGGATTTAGATACGGCCGGGTGGCTCTGTCTTTTTGAGTCGCCCGTACGGCCGGGGGCGGGGGTGAGCGGCGTTGTTCGGCCTTCCGTCGGACGACTTGGGACCGAACAAGACCCCCGATCGGAGTTGTGTACTGAACTGAAGATCCGTGAGCATTGAAAGCGACGCACTGTGATTTCGACCGTTGACAGACTGATCAATGAATCGCCGGCGTGGGCCCTGCTCATCGTGTTCTGGATTGGGGCAATGGCCTCGCTCAGCTCGTGCATGGCCGTTCGGCTGCCCGTCGTGATTGGATACGTGGCCGGGGTCGGATCGTCCAAGAAACGGGCCATCGCCCTGACGTGCCTGTTCGGCGCGGGACTGACCCTCAGCTATGTCCTGCTGGGGATGGTTATGACGACCGCTGGCGGTGTCGCAGGCAAGCTGCTCGGCCTGAACAAGTACTTCTTCTGGCTCCTGGGCGGCCTGCTGATCGTTACCGGGCTCTTCGTTTCGGGCTTGGTGAGTGTGCACCTGCTGCCGGAGAAATGGCAGGGTCTCGGACCCAAACTACACACGGCTACTCTGCCGGGGGCGGCTCTGTTGGGGTTCGTCTTCGGCCTGCTGCTCGTGCCTGGGTGCCCGTCGTGCGGAGCGGGCCTGCTGATCCTGGCGGGGATCGTCGTCGCCAAGAAGCTCTCGGTGTACGGGGTGCTGCTGTTCCTGAGCTTCGCACTGGGCCAGAGCGTGCCGGTTCTGGCGGTCGGGGCGCTGACCGGGTTAATGAAGCCGAACGTGATCGACCGCGCGCGGACTCGCATTTGTTCGCTCGAGCGGCGGATTCAGTTGATTGCCGGCAACGCGCTGGTGATCGTTGGCATTTACCTCATCGTGGTGGGTTGACGGGGGACGCTATGGCAGAAGGACAGGTCATCTATCCCAGACCGCGACGCGACCGGCAGGAGTGCCGGGAGCTGATCGCCAACGGATCGTACAGTGTCATCCTGGTCGTGATCGCGCTGATTGCGATCCGACCGCTCATGGTCCGCCATATCCTCGATCGGGCCGAAGCCTACTCCGTCTTCCGCCAGTATGACGACGCCAAGCGGCAATGTGACAAGGCCCTGTTGATCGATGGAGACAACGGCCATGCGTGGTATTTGCTCGCCTGTCTTCACAAGGCCCGAGGGGAGCTCGACGCGGCCTACGGCGCCTATCAGAAATCGACCGAGGCCGATCCCACCAACGTGCCGGCCAGCTTCGAACTGGCCGTGATGTACGTCAAGGACGGCCAGCCCCAGCAGGCGGTTCCTTACTTCGAGCAGGTGCGCCAGGCGGAAGCCGGCCGCGCGAATCAGTACGCGCCAGACGAGTTCGCCTACCATCGGGCCGCCCTCGACATGCTCGTGATGTGCTACGAGAAGCTGGGCGACGAGACCAAGGCCAAGTTCACGCGCGAAGAGCTTCGCGTCTACTATCCGCACCACACGCAATTGGGCGAACCGGCCAAAGCGACTGTGACCGGGGCCCGGTCCGGCTGAACCGCTCCAGCGGATTGCCGATTGCTGTTCCGTCTCAACGCGCCGGTGCGGAATCCCGGGCTCACCGTCTGACCCGTGCAAGACCTCCCTGCCGGAGTCTCGGTTCGCTTTCGTTGCGTACCCCTTCACCTCCGTCCGGTCGTTTTGTCCGCGAAAACCCATTGCGTCCATGCAACGCCGCGATACACTCTCTTGGGCGTCCATGCGCCGAAGGGCGGTGGTTTTGCTGCGCCTGCGGTCGAGTCTGTTTAGAGAGTGTGGCCAATGAAGGTTCTCACGTCGCTGTCGGAATTCGGGCGCATCCGGAAAGGGTGTGTGCTGACCATCGGCAATTTCGACGGTGTCCATGTCGGGCATCAGGAGATCCTTCGCACGGCGCGGTCGCTGGCCGCCGACTGCGGCGCCGAGATGGTCGTGATGACGTTTGAGCCCCATCCCGTGGCGGTTCTGTATCCGGAGAAGGCCCCGGGCGTCCTGACGCCGCTGCCGCTGAAGCTCGATCTGCTGCGTCCCTACGCCGACAACTGCGTCATCGTGCTGGAGGACAACAGGGAGTTGCTGAAACTGTCGCCCGAGCAGTTCATCGACGAGTTCCTGATGGCCACTTTCGCGCCTCGTTTCATCGTAGAGGGCCACGATTTCCACTTCGGCGCCCGCCGCGCCGGTGACATCGAAACGCTGGGGGCCTTCGGACGCCAGAAGGGCTTCGAGGTTGTTGTCGTTCCTCCCAAACAGATGACGCTGCCGATGGGCGAGACGATTCGCGTCTCCAGCACGGTGATCCGCTACATGCTGGAGAGCGGTCACGTCGCCGATGCGGCCATCGCTCTGTCACGGCCGTATCGCCTGCTCGGACCGATCGTCTCCGGCCGCGGAAGGGGCCGGCAGTTGGGCTTCCCGACGCTGAACATGGCCAGGCCCGAGCAGGTCATTCCGGCCGAGGGCGTCTACGCCGGCTTTGTGGAGGTCGCCGACGATCCGGATCCCGGCGCGCCGGGACTGTCCAAAGCCGAACGACTTCCCGCCGCGTTCAGCATCGGCGAGATTCGAACGTTCGAAGAGCGGCATCCGCTGCTGATCGAGGCCCATGTTCTCGACGAGCCGGCAGGGGATCTGACCGGAAAATGGATGGTGATGGAGTTTGTCCGTCACCTGAGACCGCAGCACAAATTCACCAGTCCCGATGAACTCGTCGCTCAGATCGGCAGGGACTGCGACCAGGCCCGGGCCATACTGAACGAGTATGTTCAAGGAGAGACACCATGAAAGAGCCACGTCACATCGTGTTGGGCGTTCACATCACCGATCGCATCCGCCATGCACAGAAGGTGCAGGATCTGTTCACCGAATACGGTTGCAGCATCAAGACCCGGATCGGACTCCACCCGGTCTCCGACAACTACTGCTCGCCGAACGGGCTGGTGTTGCTGGAAATGGCCGGCGACGAGAAGCCCGTCTTTGAGCTGCTCGACAAGCTCGGCGCCATCGAGGGTGTCGATGTGCAGAAGATGGTCTTCGAGCACGATTGATCGCGTCGGGAAAGCGTTGCACGAATCGCCCGCTCTCTCTTGCTTCCTTGACGACACGAAAGGGGTGGAATGACGGATACGTATCAGCAGGCGCTGGCGCTGATCGAGAAGGCGAACGACATTCTGATCACCACGCACACGCGCCCGGACGGCGACGCGTGCGGCTGCGTGGCGGCATTGATGCAGGCCTTCCGCGCGCGAGGTAAGGCCGTGCGGCCCTTGTTTGTCTCGCCGGTGCCTTCCTGGTACGCGTTTCTCTTCGACGAGAAAGTGCCCGTGCTGCGTGAGGATGTGCAGGTCGATGAACTCGCCACCGGTCCGTTCGGGCGGTGCGACCTGATCGTCATTGTGGACACCAACAGCTACAGCCAGTTGCCCCACCTGGCCGATCACCTCAAGCGGATCGACACGCCGATCCTGGTGATCGACCATCACGTCACCAGCGACGGCCTGGGCGCCGTCGAGATCGTCGATGCGACCGCTGCGGCGGCGGGCCTGGTGGTGTATGACTTCTTCAAGGCGGTCTCCGTGGCCATCACCGCGAAGATAGCCGAGGCCCTGTTTGTCGCGATCGCCACCGACACCGGATGGTTCCAGTTCAGCAACACCACCAGCCGGGTGTACCGCTGCGCCGCCGAGCTGATCGACCTGGGCGTCTCGCCGACCGAGCTGTATGACAAGCTCTATCACACGTTTTCGCCGGCGCGGTTCCGGCTTCTGGTGACCATGCTCGACCGCCTCGAACTGCACCTCGATGGACGCTACGCCGTGCAACATCTGGTTCAGGAGGACTTCGCCCGGACCGGCGCGGCCTACGAGGACACCGAGAACTTCATCAACGAGTGTCATCGCATCGCCTCGGTGGTGGTCTCGGCGTTACTGGTGGAGCTGAAGGACGGTCGCGTCCGCTGCTCCCTGCGCAGCCGGGGGCCTGTCGACGTCAGCAAGATCGCCGCCCAGTTCGGCGGCGGGGGCCACAAGATGGCCGCCGGCACCTTCCTGCCCGGCCCCATCGACCACGCCAGGCAGCTCATCTTCGACGAAGTCGCCCAATGCCTTCCCTGACAGCCTCGCCGGGGTCCTTTTCGAGCGGGTGCGTCTGTCCCCGGAGCCTGTGGCCTTCTTGGCAGTTGCTTCGATGGCCGATCGTGTTACATTGGGTGGCGTTCGGATTGCGGATTTCGGATTGCGGATTGGCGCACGGAGGCGAATCCGCAATCCGAAATCCGCAATCGTCGGGCACAGGGCAACCCGTCCACAAGGGCAGCGCAATAAGGGGACTGTGCATGAGTCAGATACTCATCGGCAAGGGCGAACGGCAGGTTCATCTGCTCGCCAAGTATGCCAACCGCCATGGCCTGGTCGCCGGAGCCACCGGTACCGGCAAGACCGTTTCTCTACTGGTGCTGGCGGAGGGCTTTTCGCGCATGGGTGTGCCGGTGTTCATGGCGGACGTGAAAGGCGACGTCGCCGGCTTGGCGATGGCCGGGGCCATGAACGAGAAGATCCAGCAGCGGGTCGCCCAGATCGGCATCGAAGGCTATGCCAACGAGGCCAGTCCGGTCCTGCTCTGGGACATGTTCGGCGATGCGGGCCATCGCGTGCGGACCACGATCAGCGAGATCGGGCCGACCCTGCTGGGACGCATGTTGGAGATCAACGACACGCAGACCGGCGTGCTTGAAATCGCGTTCAGGCTGGCGGACGATCAGGGGCTGCTGCTGCTCGACCTCGACGATCTCCGCGCCCTGCTGGGGTTCGTTGCGGAGCATCGCAAGGAGATCTCGACGGAATATGGCCTGGTCAGCGTGCAGTCCGTGGCGGCGATTCAGCGGGCGCTGCTGTCGCTGGAAAGGGAAGGCGCCAAGGCGTTCTTCGGCGAACCGGCCCTGGAACTGAACGACCTGCTGCGGACCGATCTGAGCGGTCGCGGCGTCATCAGCATTCTGGCGGCAGACCAACTGATCCTGAAACCGCGATTGTATTCGAGTTTCCTGCTGTGGCTGCTGTCTGAACTGTTTGAGAACCTGCCCGAGGTCGGCGATCTGGACAAGCCCAAGCTGGTGTTCTTCTTCGATGAGGCGCATCTGCTGTTCGATGACGCTCCGGCGATGTTGCGCCAGCGCGTCGAGCAGGTGGTGCGGATCATCCGCTCCAAGGGCGTGGGCGTGTACTTCTGCTCGCAATTCCCCGACGACGTGCCGAACGAGATCCTCGGTCAGCTCGGCAACCGCATCCAACACGCCTTGCGGGCGTACACGCCGCGTGACCAGAAGGCGGTGCGAACGGCGGCCGAGACCTTTGTCGCGAATCCGAACCTGGACGTGGCAAAGGTCATTTCGCAGCTCGGCGTCGGCGAGGCCCTGGTCTCCACGCTCCAGGACAAGGGCGTTCCGATGCCTGTCGAGCGCACGGTCATCTGTCCGCCGCGATGCCGGATGGGTTCGATCACGGCGGAAGAGCGCGCTGCCGTGCGCTCGCGCAGCCCGGTCGGCAGCAAGTACGACACCACCGTGAATCGCGAGTCGGCCTACGAGATCCTCAGTCGCAGAACTCTGGAAAAGGAAGCTGCTGCACCGCCGTCAACGAAGCGCGAGACCGCGAAGCCCTCGGGACGCGGCAAGTTCGGCGAACTGCTGTGGGGCACCAAACGCCGGCAGGGCATGGTGGAAACGCTGGCCAAGCAGGCCGCGCGTACCGCCGGAAGCCGGCTTGGCCGCTCCATCTGGCGCGGCGTGCTCGGCAGCATATTGGGCGGATCGCGCCGTCGGTAGGGGCGAATAATCATTCGCCCCTACGGAGGGGCGCCGCCGCCGAAAACGAATCAGCTCCTGTGCCGCGACAGTTCGTCAGGGGACTGCACCATAGAAAAGGGGCCGGCTCATCCCGGTGTCCCCGGGAAGGCCGGCCCCTCTTCGGCACTGCGTGTGCTTTCAGGAGTTGAATTCTTTCAGGTCCTCGCCGTCGCCCAGCGGGATGGCCTGACGAGCGGTCTTGCCAGCCGCGATCTTGTGCCAGGTCTTGTCCGAGGGACTCAACGGGTGCGCCTTGGATTGCTTCGGCGCGCTTCGACGCGTAGGTTTACCCGTCGGCTGGCTCGCCGTCTTCGAAGTCCCTCCACCGACCAGGGCGATCAGCTCGCCGACGATGTCGTTCATCGATTCGGCCTGCGAGCTGAGCTCTTCCGACGCGCTGGCCGATTCCTCCGCGTTGGCGGCGTTCTGCTGCGTGACCCTGTCCATCTGCGAGACCGCCGTGTTGACCTGGTCGATGCCCTGGGCCTGCTCCTGCGAGGCGGCGGCAATCTCACTGACCAGATCGGTGGTCTTGCCGATACTGTGTACGATCTCGTCGAGGACCTTGCCGACCTCGGAGGCGATGTCCACGCCGTGGTTGGCGTTCTTGACGGATTCCTCGATCATGCTGGCGGTGTTCTTGGCGGCCTCGGCCGAACGCATCGCCAAGTTGCGGACCTCTTCGGCGACGACGGCGAAGCCCTTGCCCGCTTCGCCGGCGCGAGCGGCTTCGACGGCGGCGTTCAGCGCCAAGAGATTGGTCTGGAACGCGATCTCGTCGATGACCTTGATGATCTTGGCGGTCTCATCGGAACTCTTCTGGATGTCGTTGATCGCCTGACTCATCCGGGTCATGGCCTCGGCACCGGTGTTGGCGGACTTGCGGGCCTCGGCGGCCAGGGTGTTGGCCTGCTGCGCGTTGTCGGCGTTCTGCTTGGTCATCGACGACATCTCTTCGAGGCTGGACGAGGTCTCTTCCAGACCGGCGGCCTGCTCGGTCGCCCCTTCGGCCAGCGACTGCGAGGCCGCCGAGACCTGTCCGGAGGCGGCCGCCACCTGCTCGGAACTGGCGGTCATCGATTGGATGATGCGCTTGATCGGCTTGACGATGCTCAGCGTGATCATCACGGCCATCGCGATGCCCAACGAAAGGCAAACAAGAAAGAGGACGCTGCTGATCGTGTTAATATTTGCTGCTGTCTTTCGTATGTCCTGGTCGGCTCCCGCCATCCGCTTGCCAGAATTCTCGGCCAGCTTCTGGGCCATATCCGCCGTGTTTCGAATGCCATCCTGATACACGGCAATGGCCTCGTTGGCTTCCGAGGCCGTCTTGATCTGTCCGTCCTGAATGGATTTGTAGATTCCAGTGAATCCGGCCGTATACGTCTCAAGGCCCGACTGCATCGACCTGACCATGTCCTTCTCATCCGGGAGTTGAACAAGCTGGTCGAGATCCGTCAGGAGCGTCGAAATGACGGTCCTCTCTGATCCCCATAGCTCATACAAGTCTGCCTGGGAGTCGGCCTGTCCGATAGCCAAGAAGATATCCTTTTCAAAGAGCCTCATGGTGAAAGCGCCCGCCCTCAGCTTGGCCGAGAGTTCGGTAATTCTCGGTTCGACCGCGAAAGCGGTGGACACTTTCGTCGTGACGCCCCAAAGGGCAAAGTACTGGTTGGCAACCAGCAGCAGGATCAGCAGGATCATGATGCCGAACCCCAACCCGATTTTCGCACCCAGCCGCAAATGTCTGAAAGCCATAACGGTCTCCTTATTCGTGTTGTCGCACGAGTGTCACACTACTCGTATAGAATGGTGGCCATACGGAGGTGGCACCCTGCGCCAGGCTCCGAAGTCCCTTAGGCACAAGGATCGAGTATCACACCTCTCCGCCTCCGTATGCCTCGGATGCATCTACGATCTAAAAGGGGATGATCATACGAAAGACCGTCCGGTTGCCTTTTCCCCGGTTCTCAACACCCGTTTCCCAATAGGACTTCAGGTTGAAGATCACCGACGGAGCCTTCGCCCCCTTGGGGATATGCACGTACTGCAAGCCGGGGCCGATTCCGAGGACTCTCTCTTTGGAATCCGACAGGGTGTCGCCGTCCACCTCGTCGTTGCTGAGCTGTTGCCCGTAATAGCCCACGGCGCCAAGGCGCAGCATGGGGCTGATGAAGTCGAGCGACTTCGACAACGTCCAGTTGAAATGCCAGAGCTCCCCGGCCTTAAGGTCGTGCTTAGCGAAATCGCCGGTGACACCTGGATTCACATAGTCGTTGTTCCGCGTATTGAAGGTCAGATGCTGCCGGGTGCTGAATTCAAACCCGTGCGGCATTTGAAGTGTCATCGCGACAAACGGCTCAAACGTCCAGAAATTCGCGCCGGCATTGAAGGCCGCGTCTTCATCGTAAGAACCGATGGGCGCGTAGATGTCAAACTCGCCGAACCAGTGAAAGGTCCAGTCCTTCGCCAAAGAATGCGCGCGTCCAACAAACGGACCGAAGCACAAATCACCCAGCATGCCGTTGCCGGCCTCCAGCCCGAGGCTGGAGTCGGCATTGAGGCTGACGATCGTGCCCATCATCTGGGCGCCCCACTTTAAGTGGCCCGGAAGCTCCGTCTTCCCGACGTAGATCAGTTGAGGCGAAAAAGCCGTAAGGGAGAGCTTGTTCGTTCCCGGGAGGGAATCTCCGTCGCCGTCCCTCAGCGAGCCCGCGTGGTAAAAAGCGATCTTGGGATTGAAGACGAGTCCCGATCCCGCGATGGCCGCGTCCATGAAATCGGTGTATCCCCAGTTCAGGTTGGGATTCTGATTGTTGGCCATGGCGGCGAAAGGAATCATACACGTGAGAACAGACGCCACAAGGGCAATACGATGTCGTTGCATGGTGGGTACCCCTTTCATTCTTCTCATATGATTCAGCTTCAAACCCTCTGCCGGGGCGACGTTTTGCCCTCGGCCAACTCATTGAGAACCGGTTCACCGACCACCTTGTCGATGTCCAGGAGGATCTTGACGGACTCACCGATCTTGGCCATGCCGAGGATGAAACCAGTGTCTGCCGACGCGCCGAACTGGGGCGCTTCCTCGATATTGCAGCCGGCGATGTCGAGGACCTCCTGGACGCGATCGACGACGATGCCCATACTGAACTTCCGTTGGTCTTGGGCGATCTCGACGACAATGATGCACGTCTCCTCGGTCACGTTGGTGGTCTCCATGCCGAACTTGGCGCGCAGATCGACGACGGGAATGACCTGGCCGCGCAGATTGATCACGCCCTTGACATAGTGGGGTGTCTGCGGGACGGCGGTGACCTCGATGTAGCCGATGATTTCGCGGACCTTGAGGATCTCCAGGCCGTACTCCTCGGGCCCCAGGGCAAACGTCAGGTACTTGCCCGGCTTGGCCCGCGTCTCGATGACGGTGTCCATGTCTTGTGCCTTTCCCTTGTGAACGAACGCGATTCTGCGTGCCGGTACATCGATTCGGCACACCTCCGTCGTCGAACGGGGACGGAAAGACGGAGTCTCCGTGTTTCCCTGTCGAGACGGTGTGCCTCAGATGACGGCATCGGCTGCTTCGTAATACCCGATTTGGTTTCTGCCGAACCCCCATACGAGCAACGTAATCTTCCTATCGTATAGGCGGGCACGGCAGTTGCGTGGCAAGCGGGCGGATTCTCTTCGCCGTGCCGACGGCCCTGTCAAATCGCCTTGATAAGAGCCGCCTGGGGTGCGGCCATAGGGGAGGATGCCAAGGTCGGAGGTCTGGATTCTCTTGATAAGGGAGTATTCTGACAATCCGTGAGCGGATTGTCGCATGACGGTCCCATAAGTCGACGAGAGGGCCGCAACGGCAGAAAAGGGGCCGGCTCATCCCGGTGTCCCCGGGAAGGCCGGCCCCTCTTCGGCACTGCGTGTGCTTTCAGGAGTTGAATTCTTTCAGGTCGTCGCCGTCGCCCAGCGGGATGGCCTGACGAGCGGTCTTGCCAGCCGCGATCTTGTGCCAGGTCTTGTCCGAGGGACTCAACGGGTGCGCCTTGGATTGCTTCGGCGCCGTCCGAGGGGCAGGTTTGCCGGTGGGCTGGCCGGCGGCCTTCGAAGTTGCTCCGCCGACCAGAGCGATCAGCTCACCGACGATGTCGTTCATCGATTCGGCCTGCGAGCTGAGCTCTTCCGACGCGCTGGCCGATTCCTCCGCGTTGGCGGCGTTCTGCTGGGTCACCTTGTCCATCTGCGAGACCGCCGTGTTGACCTGGTCGATGCCCTGGGCCTGCTCCTGCGAGGCGGCGGCAATCTCACTGACCAGGTCGGTGGTCTTGCCGATACCGTGTACGATCTCGTCGAGGACCTTGCCGACCTCGGAGGCGATGTCCACGCCGTGGTTGGCGTTCTTGACGGATTCCTCGATCATGCTGGCGGTGTTCTTGGCGGCCTCGGCCGAACGCATCGCTAGGTTGCGGACCTCTTCGGCGACGACGGCGAAGCCCTTGCCCGCTTCGCCGGCGCGAGCGGCTTCGACGGCGGCGTTCAGCGCCAAGAGATTGGTCTGGAACGCGATCTCGTCGATGACCTTGATGATCTTGGCGGTCTCATCGGAGCTCTTCTGGATGTCGTTGATCGCCTGACTCATCCGGGTCATGGCCTCGGCGCCGGTGTGGGCGGACTTGCGGGCCTCGGCGGCCAGGGTGTTGGCCTGCTGGGCGTTGTCGGCGCTCTGTCTGGTCATGGACGACATCTGCTCCAGGCTCGAGGAGGTCTCTTCCAGACCGGCGGCCTGCTCGGTGGCGCCTTCGGCCAGGGACTGTGAGGCGGCGGAGACCTGTCTCGACGCGGCCGCGACCTGCTCGGAACCTGCGGTCAGGCCAGCGATGATCCGACAGATCGGACCGGTGATGGCGCGGGTGACCACCAGCCCCAGGGCTACCGCCAGCGCTACGCCGATCACCGCCGCAACAAGCGACAGCGTGGCCAGGAAGACGGACTGGGCGTGGGCCGCGCGGACCTGTTCGGCCGCGAGCCTGTGGTTGATCTGGACCACGTTGTCGAGTTGAGTGAAGGCCTGCGCCTGCAGTTGACGTGTGCGTCCCATCGTCAGTTCGGCGAGGCGGTTCTGTTGTTCTTTAGCCCGAGCGACCTCTTGGGTCAAGCGTTCCAGGCTCTCGGTCACCTCATGAGAGGCCGGCTGCATCACCGTGCGGAACAACTGCTCGCATTCGTCCTTCTTTCCCGTCTGCATCTGATCGCGGATCTTCTTCGCCGTCTCGTGGAAGCAGTTGTGGTGTCGCTGCACCGCGCTGACAATGCTCTGAAGACGCGGGTTCCGCGTGGAGAACTGCGTCAGCCACTGGCCGAAGTGGCATGCGGTCGGATCGTCGTCTCCGTCGAGCGTTTCGCCGGAGAGAACCAGGCTGGCCACCTTGGCTTCCATCGCATGGTGATCGGCGCGGAATCTCTGAAGCTCCGTCAGCAGCGCGCCGGGATTGATGATGTCGACCTCATCCAACGCACAAGAGAGCTTGAGAATCTCGTCGTTGGCGGCCACCCACTCCGGCAGGAGTTTGAGGAACTCGTTCCACGCCTGCATCTCTTCGGGGGCGTGCGGCAGAGTCTCATAGAAGGTGCGCGCCTCCCCGTATCGGTTTCGTGCCTCGGCCACCCGGTGGTACTGCTCCTGACGAACCTCCAGGGTGTTTTCCGGGTTCAGCAGGGTACGGATGCTCCCGACGAGCGTCTCCAGTTGCACCTGCATCTTCAGGACCGTCTCAATGCCGGGCAGACGGACGGAGCCGACCTCATGAATGGAGACCTTGCTCTTGACGGCGCCGTAATAGGCCACGCCACCCAGGATCAAGGTCGTCGCCGCCACGCTGATGAACGCCAGAATCAGTTTCGTTCCCAATCGCATCCTCTTGAACATGTTCGGTTCTCCGCAAAATACAGGTTGGTCCCCCATCGGTTCCGATGCTCGCTTCCTCGTCTGCTGCGAAGGCCATGTGCTCGGCGGCGGGAAACGGCCTCGCTGCGACCGGACATGGGCCGACGCCCGCGTTCCGCCTGGCCTCCTGTCGGATTTTATCCCATGCCTTCGATCGGATCTCCGGCCAGCACCCGGTCGATGTCGAGCAGGATCTTGACGCGGTCGCCGACCTTGCCCATGCCGAGGATGAAGTCCGTGTTGACGGACGCCCCGAAACGGGGGGTCTCCTCAATGCTGCGTGCGGCAATGTCCAGAACTTCCTGAACGTGATCGACGATGATTCCCACGCTGCACACGGGGCCTTTCTGACCGATCTCGACGACGATGATGCAGCTCTGCTCGGTCACTTCCGCCGTTTCCATGCCGAACTTGGCACGGAGGTCGATGACCGGGATCACCTGGCCTCGCAGATTGACCACGCCCCGGACGTGGTGGGGCGTCTGAGGGACGGCGGTTACGTCGATGTAGCCGATGATCTCGCGGACCTTGAGAATCTCCAGCCCGAACTCTTCATTCGCCAGGGCGAAGGTCAGATACTTTCCCTCCCGGTTCGGCAGGGTCGCATCCGTCGCCATGGCATGTGCTCTGGCTTCTGTCATGGTTCACTCTCCAACAACGATGCTGATCGGCGTTTGAGAGGACCTCAGCCGAAGCGACGCTGTCGTCAGCGGCCCCTGATGGTCAGACCTGAGGCGCCGAGAGAGCCCCTCCGGCTTGACTCCTGGCCGGCTGCGACAGGCGCGTGTGCGCACTATGTCGCTGTTGCTGTTGTCCGTCTCGGGATTCCCTTCGCTTCCTGTGTTCGCCTCCACAACCTTGTGTCGGTATCTTCTGCTCTCCCGTGAAGACCCGTGCGTGCCCGCCAACGCGAGCTATGTCACGGTCCCTCTGCATCGGGGTGTATCTGTCCGGTCCCGGGTGACACCGCCTCCGGTATCGGCGTTCGGTCTGCCGGACTTAAATACAAACTGGGTACAAAAATGATTGAAGTGTGTCCGCCGCGAGCCGTGCGGAGGGTCAGCGAGGGACACGCCGGACCAGGCCGGCGCCGATGTCCCGGACTACCTGGGCGCGGTCGATGAGGATGCGCATGGTGCGCTCTATCGCTTTTGCCGTGGCTCAATCTGCCGGGGGGCACGCATGCGTGTGGGCCGTTTGGAGACCGCCCTTGTTCGGTGACCTCATCGCCGCCGGAATCGCCCTTGGTCAGAAGATCGCCTGGACGCGCAGGCCGACGACGAGGGCGTCGTCGACGGCGCAATTGCCGCCGGGACGCGAGAGATACTGGATGCTCGGGGTCAGTATGAGACCCGGGATGATCGGAGCGCTGTAATAGAGTTCGAGCACGTTTTCGTGGTCGGCGGTGAAGACGGCACTCGCCGCATCGCTGAAGACGCCCTGGGCAAAGCCGAGAGCGAAGACGTCGCTGTCCCGACCTTCCAGGAGACCCTGGCATTGCAGGCCAACGCTCCAGAAACCGCCGACATCGTTTCGCTTCTCGTCCGCGTAACCGTAGCGTGCGAAGAGGCCCAGCCCCTGGCTGTCTTCGGGATCGTCGTTTTCCCAGAGGAGCATCTGGTCAACGCTGACGTACAGGCCAACGTCGTCGCGGTGTTCTTGATCGCGGTCTGCGTGCGCCTTGGGCTGCGGATCGTACCACAGGCCGAGACGGTAGTTGCCGGTCAGAGGGCTACCGGCGGAATCCCATTCGGTCGTGAGGCCCGTCTCGAGCGCGTAGAAGAAGTAGTCCTCCCCGCCGAAGGTGGTCCGGAAGCCGGTCTCTCTGCCGTCGGCTTCGGCGTCGACGGCTCCGGCTGTCACCGTCCACCGGTCCGTCAGACGCGCGGACAGGATCACGCCGAGACCATAGTCCGGCAGGGGAATCGTTGGATTGTTCACCAGGGCCCCATTGAGGAACTGGATGGTTTCGTCGTTGGCGAATTCGCTGGTGTCGAAGAAGCAGGTCGTGTCCACCTTGCCGGCTGTCAAGGTCAGGCGGTCGCGGAAGAGGCTCCATTCGACGAGAGCCTCCACCACGTCGATGCTGCGATTGCCGAGGGCGTCGGCATTGACGCCGAACGCACTGCCCACCATCGATTCATTGATGCCTTCGGTGTCGGGCCAGCCTCCTTCGGCATGGACGAACAGGCTCAGTCCCTTCAGGCCGGCCAAAGCCTGGAGGTCTGCGGCGATTTCGACGTCGTAGCTGCCTGAAAACCGGCCGGACCTTCCGTGGGTGTCCAGACCGTTCCTGATGTTGGTCTGATAGATGTTGGTCGAGCCGAGCGCCACGTCGATCCCGCGCTTGGCCAGCGGCTCAGTCAGGCCCGACAGACCGGCGGTCCGAGACATGGCGTGACCTGTGTCCGGGTGTGTCAGCGCCGGATCCGGGGCCGTCTGTGTGCCGATGAGGCTCTCGCTGTGGGCACCGATCGATGTCACTGGAAGGAACCCCAGAATCAGCACATGAATCACTGTCTGGCCTAGCACCGTCTTCATGCCCGAATCTCAAACCTCCGTTGCCTATCGGCAAACACCAAGAACAGCGGATGAACAGGTGAACAAGGTCCGATGTGGTTGTCGAAGCGATCCTGCCATGCGGCGTAACCACCGTTGTCGCGAAGCATGTCCTTCCCATCGTGTACCGCGAACTCACCAGCCTGCCAGATTCCCGAGAGAACGCCCGAATACCGCACGGAGCGCTCCCATCGCCGCTATCGGTTTGCGGCCGGAGGTACTTGACAAGCCGATGGCGGGTTGTAACCGACCGCTGGCTGAAGGGCAACCGGGAAGGGCCTTCCGACCTTGGATTCGGCGTTCGTTTCCGGTAGAGTGTATTGGTAGTGTCGCCGAAGCAATGTCTCGCCCGATCTTGCCCTCCGGCCACAGAAACGGACGTGTCCTTCGTATGGATCAGGGTGGTTTCGCGGCAGCCAGGTCGCGCTGCATATGGACATTGTACGAAGACCGATAATAGCACGGCGTACGCCATGGCAGTCGGGTCAGAGGGCCGGGTGACGGACCAGGTTCGGCCCGGGCGTGTCCGAGCGGGCAACGGCCGGCCCCCTCCGTTGCCTGGCTGAGCATGGCTGCTGATGATGATCTCGATTCTGTTCGAGGAGTCTTTGCCATGAAAGGACAAGGTGAGAGCCGGTTGACGGATCTGCCGAACATCGGGGCGGCCCTCGCGGCGAAGCTGGAGACCGCGGGGATTGCTACGCCGGAGGCGCTGAAGACGCTTGGCAGTGTTGAGACGCTGCGCCGCATCCGCGCTTCGGGCGCTGAAGAGGCGCCCTGCCGGAGCATGCTGTCCGCGCTCGAAGGTGCCATTCGCGGGGTCCGCTGGCACGATATCCCCAAACCGCAGCGCGACGCCCTCTGGCGCCGCTACCAGGACAACGCAGGGGGATGAAAGGCCCGCGCAGATGAACCGGAATGTGGAGATCAAGGCGCGGGTGGCGTCGCGGGAGGCGATCGAGCGGCGGGTGCGGGATCTGGCCGATGAAGGGCCCGTGACGCTGGTGCAGGAGGACACGTTCTTCGTCTGTCCACGAGGCCGGCTCAAGCTGCGCCGGCTCGGCGCGACGGAAGGGGAGCTGATCTACTACGAGCGGCCCGACTCGGCCGAGCCGAAGGAGAGCCGGTACGCCGTCTGTCGCACGCCGGACCCCGAAGGGCTGGCCGCAACGCTGTCGCTTGCTCTGGGCGTGCGGGGCGTGGTGCGCAAGAGCCGCACGCTGTATCTCGTCGGCCCGACGCGCATTCATCTGGATTCGGTCGAAAGGCTCGGCGAGTTTGTGGAGCTGGAGGTGGTCCTCCGCCCGGACCAGAGCGCCTCCGATGGAGCCGCCGTGGCCCGCGACCTCATGGCTCGACTGGGCATCTCTGGCGACCAGCTCGTCCGCGAAGCCTACATCGACCTGCTTGAAGCTCTGTAGAACAGACGGATTCCCGCCGATGCCGCCGCCCCCAGAATACGTATTTCTACGGATTGACGAATCCCAAACGGGAAACGACAGTGGATGCGGGATGACGCAGAGGCGGACGGACCCGCAGGGTGGATGAAGTCGAGCATTTCTGTCTTTAGCATTCGAAACCGGGAGGTGTGCCATGGCAGAGCAACAGAACACGAATCGTCGCGACTTGCTGAAACTGTCAGGGATGGGAGCGTTGGGCGGACTTGCGCTGAGCGCTCTGACGCCGCGGAAGGCCCTGGCCCAGGGAGACGAGTTTGACATCTCCTTTGCGTCGTGGATTCACGGCCACAGCATGGAGATCGAATACCCGGACCGCATGGTCAGCGCGGTCCGGAAGGGCTATGCCTTCCAGGTGGAAGGCAAACCCGGCACGACGAACTGGTTTCACTTTGCCATCCCGACACCGGTGATCATCAACGATGTGCGTCTTCAGATCGCCTCGGTCCTGCTGCGATTCACCACCGGTTCCATCGATTCCTTCGTGCGGGATGTGCACATTTACGACGGCGAAAAGCGGATCGCCGTGCATGACGGAGTCTACTTGGCGGAAGAGAACAGTCTGGTGCGTTTCGAGGTTCCGGAAACGCCCTACCTGGCGTTGGGACTGGGCATCTCCCTGGGGGTCGGCTTCGGCGTAGAGATGATGGCTCACACGATGTCGTTCATCTCGGCCGGGGGCGATTTCGTGATCCGGCCGCCGGAGGACGCTGCTTGAGAACAATTCCGTGCGTCGGGGCGTTGGTACGGGCGAATAATCATTCGGCCCTACCGCACGGTGGGAAAGGCAGCGATGCGCAGCGTCGAGCAGCCGTAGGGGACCAGCGTGATGTCCTCGATAGGCCAGTCGTCCTGCTTGCCCTGCGGGCTCCACGGGATGGGGCCTGCCATGCCGCTGTAGAGCTGCCAGTGCGGCAGACGGACGCCTTTGGTCGTGATCGCGATTGGCGCGTTGCGGAGGTTCCACGGCTCCAGCGTCGGCACGGGTGAATGATTATTCGCCCCTACTGCGTACGCCGCATCCAGGTCCTTCAGGCTTGCCTCCAGTAGCGCGTAGTTCCACGGACTGGCCGGCTGAACCTCCCGATACTGTTCGTGCGTGGTCCATGTCTCTTCAATCTGCAGAGCGTACACCAGCGGTCCGCGTTCGATGCTGACGCTGTTCTCGTGCCAGCGCTGCGTCCGCATCGTCATCGGCAGCGTCAGTTCGACGACGTCGCCATCGCTCCATCGCCGGTCCACCCTGGCGATCTGTCCTGCTTCGAGCTTGTGTTCGAACGGCCGGCCATTCACCGCGATCTTCGCATCGCGGCACCACGCCGGAATCCGCAGGTGCAGCGCGAATGTCACTGGATCGCTCGCGGCAACCGTGAAGCGCACCGATTCGCCAAACGGGTAATTCGTCTGTTCGGTGATGGTCACCGTCTGGCCCTGGGCCACCTTGGCGGTGACCTTCGAGGGGCCGTAGACCAGCGCCGCCAGGCCGTTGTCCGCCGACGCCATCCACAGGTGCCCGACGAACTTGGGCCAGCCCTGGTGGAGGTTGCACGTGCAGCAGGGGTAGCCGGTGAGCAGGCCGAAGACGACGCCGTCGATCGTGTGGTCGAAGAAGTTGTGCATGTGCATCGCGCACGTCACCTGGTTGGCCTGCTGAAAGTACTGGCGGGCCATGTAGTCGTCCGTCGCCTGCGTCGGCAGAGCGTTGTATGCCAGCAACTCCAGGTGGTCGGCGAAGGCGACGTCGCCGGTGATCTCGAGCATCTTCTCCAGCGAGAACATCATCTCGACGCACGTGCAGAACTCGCTGCCCTGCGTCGGAACGCGTCCGTGCATCCCCTCGTCGGCGCCGTAGAGCCCGTGGGGCTGGCCGTGATGCTTGCGAATGTCCGCGAACGCCTTCTTCACCGCGCGGAGGTGCTTGTCCTCGGGGTGAAGCTGATAGTAGACGATCGGTTCCTTGATTCCCTGAGCCAGGTTGACGCAGTGGAAGGCGCTGGCGCCGTCGGCGCCTTGCTCGTAACGGTGCAGCGCGATGTCGCCGCGTTCCAGAAAGATCTCCGTGTAGGGGTGCGTCTGCTCGCCGATCAGCTCGGCCAGGTCCAGCAGGAAGCCGTCGCCGGTGATGTTATAGAGCCAGAGCACCACGAGCAGATTGTCGCCGCCCCGGCGGTTGCCCCAGAACGACCAGTGGCCCAGCGGCGTTTTGGGTAGCTCGCGAAGCTGGTACCGGAAGTACTTCGTCATCACGTCGATCACGCGCTCGTCGCCGGTCGCCATGTAATACTGCTGGAGGACCTTGAGCATGACCATTTTGGGCCACCAGTCGCGGCGAGGGCTTTTCTGGATGCCTGGCTCCGGCGTCGGCGGCGTCTCGAACGGCACCGGCCCGATGTACCCGTCCTTGGTCTGGTGCGTCAGCGTCCACTCCACCCACGGGCGGACCTTCTCGATCAGCGCGCGGTCCTTGAGGATGTAGGCCAGCGGCAGCAGTCCGTCGATCCAGTAGGGGCCACGCTCCCAGCCGTCGCCGTCACCGCCCAGCCAGCCGTTTCGCGGGCCCACCACCTGCGGATACAGCTCATCGAGCCGGCCGGTCATGCCGGAGGCCATGATCTCCAGTTGCCGCCGCAGCCAGCCCGTCGGTTCGATCGAGCCGATAGGCAGTTCCGTGTACGGCTTGGCCGCCAGCGGCGCCCGGTTGGTGATGTAGTGCGAATTGCCTTGTGCCGCCGACCCTGCCGCCGCCGAACCGATCAGCGTCCCCACGAACAACCAGACAATCAATGCATTCCCCATCTGCTCTGCTCCTGCGATGCTCCCGCCGTGCGGATTCCAAGGCCGCGTCCACCCCTGTGGCGTCCCATCGCGCGGGCCGGCCGCGGGCCCATCATGTATGCGATGATCCCGCTTGTCAACGGCTTACTCGTTAAGGCTCCTCGTTAGCTGCAACAGTATGGAAATCAGGAGTTCACGCCGTATAATGACTTCTGTCGAGGGCCGTACGAAGCATGCCAAATCCGAAATTCGAATCTCGAAATCCGAGACAAGCACGCAAGCCCAAAACCCGAAATTCGAAAGCGGCCTGCGGCCGGGAGTTTGGGAGCTTCGGATTTGCCTCATTCGAGTTTGTTTCGGATTTCGTGCTTCGTGCTTCGAGTTTCACGTTCCAAGTTCGCAGGTGGTCCGATGCGGCTGGTAGTGAGGCCGTGAGGCGTCATGCCCTGACGGGCACGCCGGAAACGCGAGCGTGCTCATCGAGCAGTTCCGTCACGGTCACGAACCGAATGCCGGCTTCCTTGGCAACTTTGAGGGTGGTGCGCAGAGTGGTCAGGACGTAGTCGTCGACGCTGGTCCCGGTACGATCGAAATCGTGGGCCAGGCTGATGGCGCCGCCCGAGCGACGAAGGGCCTCCGCAATCGCCTCGCCGTCTCGGCTCTCGGCCGGCCAAGTGTCTCGGGTGTCCAGCGTCCACATGCAGATGGGAATCCGTTTGCACAGCAGGAACAGGAGCGTGAACAGGTTGACCTTGCCGCACGGCGGGCGGAACGGAAAGACGTCCTCGGTCTTCAGCAATCGCCGGAGCACGTCCTGGCCGCGCCGGATGTCGGCGATCGCGCGGGTCGGCCAGACCTTCCAGGAGTGCAGATGGTCGTACGAGTGCGTGCCGATCTCGTGCCCTCGATCGGCTGCCGCCCGGACGAGGTTCTCGCGTCCTTGGACGTTCCTTCCCAGCACGAAGAAGGTGGCGCGGACCCCGTGCTCCGACAGCAGGTCCAGGATTGCCGGCGTCAGACGGAAGCCGGGCCCGTCGTCGAAGGTCAACGCGATGTACGACTGTGTCTTCATCCGACGGTCCTGCCGATAACGCAGCCATTTGATGTAGACGTACGGCACGCCGAGGTAGAGGAAGCCGCTGGCAAACAGCAGCAACCCAAGGAACGTCACGCCATGCATGTCACCCTTCTCCGTGGGCTCCAAGGTGGAGCCGAACATGGACTGCCGGCCTGGGTCTCCCTGCACGCTTGTGCGAGGAACCTCCATTGTCTCTTCTTGCCGGCAGGCCTCGTGCCCGTCCCCAAAGAGCCAAAAGCCCCTGTTGCGTTGTCGCACGCGACGGACGCTGCTCATGGAGACGCAAATCGCACTGCTTCAGCCTATATAATGCATTACTTCTGCCAGAATGGCAAGCGCGAAAGGTCGGACACGCCGATGGGCGGCATTTCCGGACCCGTACGCAGGCCTGCATTCCGTCCTGGATCTTTATCGACGCTTTTGAGACGAGGGTTCGGTAGTTCGGTCCAGGTGTGGTTCTTTTGCTCGTTTTCCTCTGGGACGGGTGCACTTGGGAGATTGCCTCTCCGGACACCGGCGCGCTTATCGGACGCCCGGATGGCGTCGGCCCCGCTTCCGGTCGTTTCCCGGCCGGGCGCTTCGGTCGTTTCGCCAGGGCGGGTCTTTCGTTGGGCGATCGCGTTCGTGGTTTCTCTTGTTCGGGCGGAGCTACGGGGGCATAATAGGGACGGGCCAGATCGCGGCTGTGGAAGGTCGCCCGACAGGAGTGGACATGATGACCGACAGCGCAAGACGAATCATCAGTCATCAATCGTCAATAGTCAATCCCAGGGCCTTTACGCTGATCGAATTGCTGGTGGTGATCGCGATTATTGCGCTGCTGATGGCGATTCTCATGCCGGCTTTGGAGCGGGTGCGCCGCCAGGCGCGAGGCGTGGGCTGCAAGTCCAACCTGCACCAGTGGGGCCTGATCTTCGCGATGTACTGCGACGACAACAACGGCTATTTCTACAGCGGACTGATGCAAAACTTCGGCGCCGACGTTGCGCACGGCGACTGGTGGCGCGAGTGCATGCGGCCGCTTTCGAAGGACAAGAAGATGTGGCTGTGCCCGACGGCGGTCAAGCATCGGTCCGGGACCTCGGTGGATGCGATGGCGATCGCGACCACTCCCTTCGACGCTTGGCGGGTTCCCGCCTCACACGGCGGCGACGAAGGCAGCTACGCACCCAACGGCTGGATGTGCAATCCGCCGGCGGGCATGGACAGCCTGTGGGGGCGCGGTCCGGCCAAGGATTACTGGCGGACCTACCAGGTCAAGGGCGCCTACAACGTCCCGGTCTTCACCGAAGGCTGGTGGGTCGACGGTTGGCCTCTGGATACCGACGAGCCGCCGTCCTGGGGCGACGCGACGCCGGTCATGAGCGGGCACGAGATGCAACGGCTTTGCGTCAACCGGCACGGCGGCGCGCAGTTTGTCCTGTTCGCCGACTGGTCGGTCCGCAAGGTCGCCCTCAAGCAGCTCTGGACTTTGAAGTGGCACAAATCGTTCGACGTCCAGGGCCCCTGGACCAAGGCCGGCGGCGTCCAGCCCAACGACTGGCCCCAGTGGATGATCGCCCTCAAGGACGAATTCTGAGCGCAGGCCGACCTGCCGCGAGCCGTAGCCCTTGGAAGCCCTGAAGCGAAGGCGCCGAAGGCGGCGGTCTCAGTCTCAACGCGCTGACAGACTCTTGTTGCTGACCGACGATCAGTTGCCCGAGAGGAACCAGAACGGCATCGACAGCTCCATCCCCAGCGATTCGAGCGAGCCGGCAACCTTGCCCGTCTGGTATCCGGCCAACATGACTTCATTCTTGATGAGGCACTGGTCCTCCCTCGATGCCGAGGAGGTGGAACTGCAACCGGCCGGAAGAACAATCATCATCGCAACCACCGCCACGGCACAAACAACAGCGATTCGTCTCATCAATCTCCCCTTTCATAATGTGAGAACGCCCCCCTTGCGGGCCGGCACTCTGTGGATGACACACCACGGCGGGAGAGTTCAGGCAGGACTGGAACCTTTCATCTCTCCTCACTCCAACGTGAGAGACATCATACGGTGTCTTCGGGACTTCGTCAACTGGAAAAACGCGATGGTCTTCTCTGTCAGAACGTGTTTCCTCTCCGCTGCGACCGACCCGTGTAGACCAGCACGTAGGATAGGCGTCCCGATGGCCATCGGGACACCCATCCTACGGACTTCCGGATACTACTCGGCGGTGGCGGGGCGGCCGAAGCCGATGTCGTCGATGTAGACGATGCCCGTGCCGCCGGCGGCCGGGGCGGCACGATTGCCGACGCCGATCACCAGGGTCTGGACACGGCTCAGCGTCACGCCGCCGAACTCACTGAGGGCGATCCGCCACTCCTGCCACTCGGTCGCCTGGACGGCCTGCGGATCTGTACCGCTGACGGTTGCCGTGCGTCCGGCGCTGTCGGCCAGCGTGACGTAGAGCGTCTGCGCGGAGTTGGCCGCAGCGCCGCAGAAATACAGCCTCAAGCTGTCGGCGCCGCCGACGGTCCAGTCCTGAGCGGTGTCGAACGTCCGCTCGGCCTCGGAGTAAAACGGCGCCGCTGAGTTGTCGTAGGCCATCGGCATGGACTGCTTGCCGCTGTGCACGATCTTCCGCTCGGCAAACGGGGCGTTGAGGTAGCCGACGGTAGCGCCGGTGTCGTTGGTCCAGCCGTCGATCCACGTGTCGAAGATGGTCGTCTTGGCGTCGACGTCGTCGTTATACGTCTCGAATCCGTCGATCAGTGCGTACTCCTGGGTCGAGAAGGTCCAGACCTCGCCGGGCCACGCTGTCACGGCGTCGGCCTCGTTGACCTCCACGATCTGCCAGTAGTAGGTGCTCCCGAACTCGATGCCCTCGGGCGCGAACGTCGGGCTGTCGACTGTGCCGGACAACGTCAGGGCCGCCGGGTCCGTGCCCAGATACACCTCGTGCGAGGCTGCGTTGCGGCCGCTGCGCCAGGTCAGTGCGGCGCCCAGCTCCACCTCGGTGGCTCCATCGGCCGGCTCCGGCTGGCGAGCCTGCGCGGGAATGTACAGGAAGCGGACCTCGCTGAGCCCGAACTGCCCCATCACGCCCCATCCGCTGTTGACGCTCAGGCGGACGAACCTGGCCGGAACCCCGCCGAATTCGACGGTCGTGTTGGCGGCGTACGTCGCTTTGGCGGTCGCCTGGTTTAACTCCACGTCGCCCAGCACGGTCCAGTCCGTCCCGTTCTCGGAATACTCGACGGTTACGTTCTTGAGGCCGAAACCGAGGATCAGCTCGAACTCGACGTTGTAGTTCCAGACGAGCATCTCGTGGAGCTTGTAGAGACGGTCGAACTCGTACTGGATGTATAGGGTCCCCTCGGCCGGCGGGTCGGCCAGCCACATGTCGGCGTTGTTGACCGAGTGCCGATCGTCGGCGTCGAGTCCGGAGCCGTCGACGGTCCTCTCCGGCCCGAATGAGGCCTCGGAGCTCCCGTTGCTGGTGGCGACGATGTTCTGGACCGGATAGGCGAGCGGCTCGGTCGTGAAGCTCCAGACATCGCCCTTGTGGACCGTGTTGTCCGGGGCAGCGCCGACCTCGTCGATTCGCCAGTACCAGGTCGTGCCGAAATCCAGCAGGCCGGCTGGATCGTAGCTCGTCTCCGTCTGGCCCTGGCTGACGAGGACGCCTCTCGGATCGGCCCGGCCGGCATCGTTGACGTCATCGAAAGACGTCCCGAAGTACACATCGTGCGTCGCCGCGGACCGGCCCGCTGTCCAGCTCAGGGCGGTATCGCGCGGCACGTCGATGGCCTCATCGGCGGGACTGGGGTCATACGCGAGATCGGGATCCGTCAGGCCGAGCATGATATCCTGAATCTCCTCCTCGGCCAGCGCCCGACCGTAAACCTGGACGTCGTCGATCATTCCGTTGAACCACTCCGGCACACGGTCCGCGCGATCCGGCCTCCAGAACGTGCCAACGAGCGTGTCACCTGCGGTCCCGAGGTAGGGAGCCGCCGCACCCTCTCCCGCGAGTTCGCCATTGATGTAGACCTTGCGGTTCTGACCGTCGAAGTCATACCAGAACGTCAGGTGGTACCAGGTGCCCACCTGCACCGTTCCAGCCGGCAGGTCCAGGTCGTTGGAGTAGAACCCCATGCGAACAACTCCGGCAGATGTGATCCGGTAGTGCAGACCCTGGTTCGCGCTGCTCGCCTGGTACTGGGAGAACACGGACTGATCCCCCGGCAACGCCGACGGATTGACCCACAGCGCGTGCGTGAAACTCTGACTGTTGAAGGGAATGTGCGGACCTCTCACCAGCGAATCGGAGCCGTTGAACTCGAGCGCCATGCCGATGGCGCCCGGGACCCAGGCAGCGCCGCCTTCGAGGGCCCCGTCGTTTCCGTTGCCGCTGCGGTCTTTGGCGACGGTTCCCCGGCCCTCATTGAACGACCAGTACAGGACCAGATTCTCGGGGATGGCCAGTGCCGACCAGGCGGGAATCACGATCAGGAATGCGACAAGCACAAGAAATGAGCACCTATTCATGACACATCCTCCTTCAGACCGAGTGAACCTGCTGATCCGCTCCCGGCCACGCGCCGGATCGCCGCCTGTAGCCTCCAACCAGACATGCAGGGCCTGTCTGTGCGCACGCCATGACGGGGTGGGCTTTGCGTGCGCCACAGTTTCCATCATACCACGGGGTTCCGTCGGGTTTCAATAGTCCCGGCGGCTTATCCGGGTGCCCCACGTGTCAAAACCGCCAAATCCCACAAGAATTCCGGTGTTTTGCCGCGTCTTCCACGGATATCGACCGGGACTTCTTCCCCGCCGTGCCGGCTACACTGTTGCGCCCTGTCGTCTGGCGCGGCGTCCCGAGTCGGCGGAGGCTCAAGCCTTGGCCTGGATGACGTGAACGTCGCGCTGCGGGAACGGGATGCAGACGCCCTCGGCGTCGAACCGCTCCTTAACGCTGCGCGTGACATCCCAGTACACCGTCCAGTAGTCGCCCGTCTTGGTCCAGGGCCGGCAGATGAAATTCACGGACGAGTCGGCCAGCTCGTGCATCTTCACGTTGAACGCCGGCTCTTTCAGCACGAGCGGATGCGATCGGAGGATGTCCTCCAGGATGCGCTGAGCCTTGGCGATGTCGTCGCTGTAGCTGATGCCGAAGGTCATGTCCACGCGGCGGGTGTCGCTGCCGGTGACGTTGACGATGTTGTTGCCCCAGATGGACCCGTTGGGCACGACCACCACCTGGTTGTCGGCCGTCTTGATCGTCGTGGTGTTCAGGTTCATCGATTGTACGCTGCCAGTGACGCCGGCGGTCTGCACGACGTCTCCCACGTCGTACGGGCGGTGCATCAGGATCATCAGGCCGGCGGCGAAGTTGCCCAGTGTGCCCTGGAGGGCGAAGCCGACGATGAAACCGATGGCCCCGATCCCGGCCACCAGCGGCCCGATGTTGATGCCCAGCATCGACAGAGCGACCACCACGCCGATGACGAACACCGCCTTGCCGACGAGGTTGACCAGGAAATCCCGCAGCAGGTCGGAGCATTTCTTGTTCATGGCCACCGCGCGGCGCGTCAGACGGCTGAGGATGACCGCCAGGATCTTGGCGGCCACCACGATCAGGATGAAGGACAGGATGCTCTTGCCCCAGCGGAGCCCGCCCTGGGGCGACTTGAGCCACCCGAAGACGATCGCGCGCGTCGCGCTGATGTCCTTGACGTCCACCTTCAGGCCGGAAACGGCATCGACGTACTTACGGTACTCGGCGACGTCACCCCCTTTGGCCTCCAGTGCCGCGATCACCACGCGCACGCGGTCCGTCAGGGCCGTCTGTTCCTCGTGCAAGCGATTGATGTTGGCCAGCAGTTGCTCTCTGACTTTGGCGTGCAGCTCCAGCTCGGCCTCGCCGATCTTCTTGACCTTTTCCTCCAGTTCCATCCCGGCTTGTTCGACCTGTGCGGCGGCCTGTTGCAGCTTCGCCTTGGCATCCTCCACGGCCTCGGCCTTTTCGGCGATGTCCTTCTCTGAGGCGCTCGCCTCCTTGGCCTCCGTGGCCACCTGATTCACGTCTGCCGCCGCCTCGACGATCTCTTCCGCCTTTTGATCGAGAGTGTCGAGCTTCTGCTGGATCTTCTGCTCGACGCGTGCCGCTGGCGGATTGGCCTCTGCGGTCGCCGACGGCGCCGCGTTGGGCTCGGCCTCCTGCTGGATCTCTTTGATCTGCTCTTTGAGGTCCTGTTTGGTCTCGGAAATCTCGCGTCCCTTCTGTTTCGCCTCGATCTCGGCCAGACTGATCTCCCGGACCTTGGCCTGGAGCAGGGCCAGCCACGCCTCCGTCTCGACGATCAGCTCGTCTTTGCGCAAGGGTTTCAGGAGCAGCTCCAGGTCGGCGGGCGCGATCTGCGGATCGGCGGTGGTGGTGGCCTGGTAGGGGGCTTCCTCGCTGTGCAATGGCGTGGCGGCCAGAAGCGTCAGAGCGACAATCAGAACTGTTGTAGTGGTACGCATGTGTGCCTTTCTTCGATGGACTTGGTTCTTCTGTATCGTTCTCAGATTCGTTCATCGGCGCCGATGTCGGGCTGGCTGTCGCGGTGTTGGCGGTCGATGTCTTCGCCGACCGGCGCAGGCAGGGCGGCGCCCTGGTCGATGATCTCGTCGGCCGCCTGCGTCAGATGGAGATCGCCATGGGCCGGATCGGCGAACGCGCCCGACGCGTCGCGCAGCAGATTGCCGACGAACCGAATCTCGCTGTCGGATTCGTTGCTCGTTCCCGGCCCGCTGAGCAGGTTGTTCGCGACGAGAAGACCGTCGTTCGTGAAGACCGTGCGGAGCAGGCGGCCCATCCGGCTGTCCGGGTCGTGGATCGTATTGTGTACGACCGCGCAGTCCTTCGTGTAGACCGTCACGATGCCCGCCTCGGGCGCCCGCGTGATGAAGTTGCTCCGCGCGACGCATCGGAGACAGTGATACTGCACCTCGTCGGCGCGGTGGGCGTTGCCGAGTTGCAGGCCCACGTCGCAGTCGATGATGATGTTGCGCTCGACGACGCAATCCTGCGTGTCGAACCACAGGAAGACCGCGCCGCGTCCTTCGAAGGTCCGGCCCTGAATCCCGACGAACACGTTGTCGCAGATGGTCCAGCCCTTGGCGTACATCACGTCGATGCCGGCGATGTAGTTGCCCTGCGCGATGTCTTGCGGGTCGTCGGCCAGCCGCTTGGGCCGGTCGTTGTAGAACAGGCAGTACTGCACGCGGCAGCCCTTCGGCCGCAGGGCCTCCCGATTCTCCGGCGGCACCTTGACGCCTTTGACGCCGCGCTGCCAGATGTTGTGGATGATGCAGTTGTGGATCGTCAGCCGTTGTACGCCGGAGTCGGAGTTGATCTTGAACCCGTTGTAGCGGATGTTTTGAATCGTCAGGTCGGCAACGGTCACATCCGAACAGCCCCGGAAACCGAGCAGCTCGCCGTGCATGCTCTGGACCCCGTCGAGGACGACGCGGTCGCGATGCCCCGAGGCCCCGCGCAGCGTCACGCGGTCGACGCGGATCTCGACGTAGCGCGGCATCCGATAGTGACCGTCGGCAACGAGGATCGTTTGGCCCGGCCGGGCATTCTCGATGGCCCGGATGAGTTCCTCGACAGTGGAGACCTCGACGCGGTCGTCGGGCGGGGCTGGCAGCGCCGGCGCCTTGGGGAACCACGCCTGCTGTGGCGGACTCAGGATCGCTGTGCCCACCGAGCCGTCAGCCGCAACCGTCGTCGCCGCCAGCCAGACCGACAGCAATGCGGCAAACAGCCCCAGCCGAGCGATCTTCGCCGCGTTGCGCAGCGCGCGAGATGTGACGTATGATCCAGCCAAATCGTATTGCTCCTGTGAACCCCAAGACCGGGAACAGTGTAGGGCAATCCGCCGGCCGAATCAACCCGCCTGTGTGCTTATTCCGACGCAGGCCATGCCGGATCGATTGAGCCCGGCCTCCGCGCTCGCCAGCGACGAGACACGGCCAAATCGCTCCATACTGGAGCCAACGAGCGGGTTCTTCGTGATCGTCCTTGTCTAATCGACGTCGTTCCGGGATAATCTGTTCCACGAGAACCAGCCGCCCCCAGGCGGGCGCGGAAGGCGGCGACGTTGGGATTCAGCATCCCGGACGAGTCCGTGGCACCCGCGTGCTTCATTCCTGTCGCTCTTTTGATGATGTCGATGAAAGGCGAGGTGACCGAATGGGAACTGCTCGACTTGTGTGCATCATTCACGCCATCCAGCTTTCCTTTGCAGTGGCTGCCTCCGGCGGGCATGTGGATCTGACCTGCCGCGATGAGCTCATCGCGACCCTTGAATCCATCGCGCGCGGTTACGAGGCGAATGTCCGCAAGACCGGACCGGTGAGGGTCCGCGGGAGGATCTTCAACGTCCAGCAGGTGCAAGAAGGGCGGCAGATACCGCCTAACAAGGTGTTTGGCCCTCAGTGGGTGAGCTTTGACTACATCCAGAAGGACAACAAGCGGCGATACGAACAGGACAGGCTCTTTGGCCCTGGCGAGCGCGTATACGCCCTGGACAATAACGAGAAGCTCGCCCTCTATGCAACCCCGAGCACCTTGCGCATCTTCCCTCTGGCAGACGAAGAATACCGATGGTCGCTCCTGGCTGATCTGTATCACAGCTTCGTCATCCTCGAGGGCGCTGTCGGCAAAGAAAACGTGGGCAGGGCCATGCACTCTCTTGTCGGAAAACTGCAAGAGGGACGATTTGAGGTGGAGGGCCGGACCCTGTCCGTTGACGCCTCCCAGGATGGTTTGCTGACGATCACGGAAGGGGCGAAGACGTCTTTCACGCAGTTCGTCATAGACAGCCGCAGAGGATTCAATCTGGTTGCACGCAAGTACAAGTATCTGAGGTCTTCCGGGCAATTGTGGCGGGACTTCGAAGGCGCGTACGAGTATTCGCAACTTGCGAACGGAGCGTGGGTGCTCGCGAAGGGACGGTACAAGTACTCTGTTGATGATGGTACTGTCGGCGAAGGACGCCTGGAGGTGACCGACATTCAGACGCAGTTCGAGGCGCCGGACGAAATCTTCGAATTGGACAGTCTGCACGTCCCGCCGGACGTTCCCGTGATCGACCACAGCTATTCGCCGCCGCGCGTCGTAAACAAAGGGAATTAGGAGCATCGCCTCGATGGAAAAGGGGCCCGCGCCGGGATGGCACAGGCCCCTGGACAAACCCTTTCGCCGCTCGGACGGAATGCTAAGGGGCGACGGCGTCGTACAGCCCCAGCCGAGCGATCTTCGCCGCGTTGCGCAGCGCGCGAAATGTGACGTATGATCCAGCCAAATCGTATTGCCTCTGAACCCCAGACCGGGAACAGTGTAGGGCAATCCGCCGACCAAATCAACCCGCCTGTGTGCGTATTCCGACGCAGGCCATGCCGGACGCCTTGCACCCGGCCGGCCAACGTGCTGCGAGTGACGAGGGATGGACCGCGCAACCGGGTTTTACAGAGTGATCTCGACGGTGTGCTCGATCTTTTCCTCCACTTCCTGCTCTCCGGTGACCTTCCCGGCCTTGTTGGTGACCGGCTGGGTCGCCATCTGCCGGCGAAGCAGCTTGACCGAGATAGGCTGCCCGTTCGCCTGCTGGGCGGCCTGCACGATCGGCGCGATGCCGTCGGCGGTCTTCAGCGATTGACCGTTGATCTCCAGCAGGACATCGAGGAACTGGATGCCCGCTTGCCCGGCAGGACCACCTTCTGCCACCGAGGAGACCAAAAGGCCGGCATCCTCCGGCAGGCCGAGGGCCGCGCGCTGCTCAGGGGTCAACTCGCTTATCTGCAATCCTACGGACGGATTGCGAAGATCGGCGCCGCGCGCCGCTGCCAGAGCATAGATCGCATTGGCCAGCTTGAGTTGGGAGTCCGCGTCTGCCATGCGCAAGTGAATCTCCTTCTGGCTGGTGGCGACCGCTAGACCGTACTTGAACTCTCTGGCGAGGTACGGCATGTGGAACAGGGCCAAACCTTTGACATCGTCGAAGGGGATCACCAGCATGTCGTTCTTTTCAGTACTGTAGGTCTGCGTCTGATAGGACCCGCTGTAGACGGGGACGTAGTTGTAGCCCGCAAAGAATCCGCCGTAGCTGGGAACGTAGTTCGTCTGCTGCGTGACCTCCGTCCATTCCCACTTCGCCCGCAGGCCGAAGGCATCCACGTCGAGCGCGGTCAGGGGCACGCCGGCGCTCCATTCGACGAAGTTCTGCTGGAGGTTCTTGATGGCGCCAATCGCCTCCTCCGGCGAAGCCATCGGTTCCGCCTTGTAGTGGAGCCAGACTTTCGACGATGCGCCCGGCCAGATCGACGGCGTCGGCGTCGTCGTACAGCCGCAAACCCATGCGCACAACATGCAGGTGACCGTGGTGAGAATTGTGCAGCTTCTCATAGGATGTCCTTTCCATCGGAATGCCCGATAACGCCCGTGCAAGTGACACGGAGACGACCTTCAGCCAGATCGATCCACCCCATAGGCCTCGGTTGGCCCGACGCGTGTTATCGGTTTGTATCGGACACAGGGAGGCTCTCGCTTTAACAAACGTCCTGCCGGGCCCTCAACTTTTCGGCAAGACGATCGGATTCGGTCTGGCCGTGACAGGCGCAACAGCGTGACACACGCTTCGCTCTGGATAGAACACGCCCGGAATGCCGCCAGATTCCGCAAGAACCCGGTGCGTTGCCTCGATGGAGAAGGGGCCTGCACCGGGATGGTACAGGCCCCTGGACATACCTTTCGATGCCCGGACCGACTCCTACGGGGCGACGGCGCCGAGCAGCTCGATCTCGGCGATTTGCATGCTGTTGGCCGAGGCGGGGGTGCGCACGGCCGGGAACAGCAGTTGATAGTACGCGTACGCCACGGTGTTGGCGAACTCGATGGGCGTAGTCGTCTTCGTGAGCCGCGGCCAGGCGGTCGCGCCGGCAAAGTCCACCACGTCGCCGTCGGCGATCAGCGTGTACGGCCCGTCGATCGTCTCGTTCGAGCCGTACAGCTCGAACGCGACCGGGTCGCGCTCGGGCGCATCGTTGGCGCTCGTCAGCGTCAGGCCTGTCACCACCGTCGGTCCCACCAACGGGGTGACCCGAATGCCGGTCGGTTCCGTTACGCCTTTGAAGTGCAGAAACTTCGTGTCCACGTTGTCATCTATCGCCAGGTTCGGCGTCTCGGCGGCAGGCCAGTCGGCATCGTTGGGGACACCCTGCACGGCATCGCCCGCGCCGGTGACGTCGGGCGAAGTGTAGGCGAGGACCTCGGGATACAGCCGGACGTCGTCGATGTACACAACGCCCTTGGCGCCGGCGCCCTCGACGCCGATCGTCAGCGAGCGGACGTTACTGACGTTGCCGGCCTGCGACAGATCGATGCTCCACAGTTGCCAGGATGGACGCGTCAGGTTGATCGCGGGTCCGTCGTAAGCAATCTTCGTGCCGTTGATCTTGACGTAGAGCTGCCCCGTGTTGCCGTCGGCGCCGTAGAAGTACAGCGACAGGCTCCGGATGCCGTGCCGCGACCAGTTCGCCGACAGCTCCAGATCGGCCTCGGAGACGGCGACGGAGGTGTTGTCATAGGACAGGGGCATGGACTGCTCGCCGCCGTGGACGATGGTCCGCTCGGCGAAGGGGGCGTCGAGATGGCCGACGGTCGAGCCGGTGTCGTTGACCCAGCCGTCGAGCCAGGTGTCGAAGATCGTTGTGCCGGCGTCGAGGTCGTCGTTGTAGCTTTCGAAGTCATCGACCACAATGTACTCCTGTGTCGCGAAGCTCCAGACGGGTCCTTGCCAGGACTCGGTCTCCTGGATCTCGTTGATCTGCCAGTAGTACGTGGCGCCGAGATTCAGCTCGTCGGGCGTGTAGCCGCTCGTGCTGACGGTATCGACGAGGGCGAGCGCTGCGGCGTCGGTGCCGAAGTAGACCTCGTGCGAGACGGCGTCGCGACCGGCTCTCCAGACCAGCGTGCTTTCGACGCTGACGTCCGTCGCGCCGTCCGCCGGCTGCGGCTGGCGGGCCTGCGTGGGAATGTACATGAAGCGGACTTCGCTCAGGCCGTACTGGCCCATCATGCCGTAGCCGCTGTGGACGGTCATCCGCACGCTTCGGGCGGCCACACCCTGGAGGTCCACCGTCGTATTGGCGGCGTACGTCGGGCTGGCCGTCGCCCGATTCAACGTCGCGTCGCCCAGCGCAGTCCAATCCGCTCCGTTCTCGGAATACTCGATTGTCACGTCCTTGAGCCCGAAGCCGAGGATCAGCTCGAACTGGACATTGTAGTTCCAGACGAGCATCTCGTGGAGTTTGTAGAGGCCGTCGAACTCCCACTGAATCCACAGCGGCTCGTCGCCGGGCAGCGCCAGCCACATGTCGCCGCTGCTGGTGGAGTGCTGATCGGCGGTGTTCAGGCCGGAGCCGTTGACGGTGTTCTCAGGCCCGGCGCCCGCGTCGGAGTTGCCGTTGGTGGTGGCGACGATGTTGGCAATTGCGTAGGCGAACGGCTCGGTCGTGAAGCTCCAGACGTCGCCCTTGAAGATCGTGAAGTCAGGGGCGCCGTTGACCTCGTCGACGCGCCAGTAGTAGGTCGTCTCGAAATCGAGAATCCCCGGCGGATCGAACGTGGCGTCCGGTTGATCCTGGCCCAGCAGCACCTCCAGCGGATTGCTCCGGCCGGCGGCATTGACATCATCGAACGACGTTCCGAAATACACATCGTGCGTCACCGCCGATTCTCCTGGCGTCCAGCCTAAGGTCACGTCCCGCGGCACATCGGCCGCCTTGTCGGCCGGGACCGGCTTGCCGGCCTTGACCAGACCGCCGGGGTTCATCACCGCCGTGATCTCCTGTCCCGACAGGGCCCGGTCGTAAACGCGAACCTCGTCCAGCATCCCGTTCAGGGGTTCTCCATCCGGACTGCTCAGCCGGAACATGGTCCCGGTGCCCAGAACCCCGCTCGGCGTCAAGGTGGCAACCTCCTCGCCGTTGAGATACAGACGCTGGGCGGCCCCGTCCCAGGTGCCCGCAACGTGAAGCCACTGGCCTTCCACGAGAACGTCGCCGGCATACGCGTGCGAAAACGCCCCGCCGGGAGTGATGTAGAAGTGCAGGCGTCCATCGGTCTCCTTGCGAATCACGGCGATCTCCGGACCGACAGTGACGTATCGCTCGACACGATTGGCGACGAAGGCCTCGTGCCACACCCAGGCGCATACCGTGATGGCGTTCGCGGTGCTGGAGAACTCCCGGTCTCTGCCGTAGCCGGCGCCGTGGAAGTGCACGGCGCTGCCGGCGAATCCTTCCTCCCACGTGGCGCTCACCAGCTCGATATCGCGGCCGTTGCCCGAGGAGTCGGCCGCCGTCGTGCCGACGCCCTCGTCGAATTTCCACCAGCCGATGAGGCTTTCGTCCGTCTGGGCTGTTGCGGACCCGACCACGCCCGGAATCAGAAGGCAGAGAAACACAAATAACGATCGCTTGAACATGACATGTCCTCCTTCCCATCGAGTGAACCTCGGCAGGCTCGGACTCCGCGTGTCTCAGGCCCCTGGCGAACGCCAACCGAAAACCCTTCCGAGCCCTCTGTATCACCTTACCGATCGACAGCGGGCTCGTCAACTCCGTTTTCCCCCCGCGTCGCTCGGGTGTCTGTGCGAATTTCGCGGCAAGGCCCGTTTTCCACCACGGAGCGCCCTGTGTGGCAGCGGCAAACGGAGCAAGGCGGAGTTTGCCGATGGCTTCGACGGCATGCGTATCACCATCGGCAAGCCTGCGCTTGCCGCTGCCACACGGCTGCCAGGATATTTTCACAGACACTCGCTCGGCGTGTCTGTCAGGATTTCAGGGCAGCATTCCCTTGC